>OIYH01000208.1_pt1 | contig 50063 bp, 56 predicted proteins | sample 1587911 | NCBI WGS metagenome assembly OIYH01 (sample SAMN03283252) | human gut metagenome | biome: human-associated habitat; material: feces | host: Homo sapiens | place: USA | collected 2013
GGGGCGAAGGTATAATTCGCGGTACCACCCTGATTTGTAGCTTGTTTCAGCCCTAACGCAGCCCTGCGTCCGCCCTTGCCTGCGGAAACTCCGAAGCGAACTTTCCCCTGCCGTCACCATCCCGCTCCCAGTCGTGGCGGGACTCCCTGAAGACGCCCAGCAGGCTACTCTTCTTCATCATCGTCATGATGTACTAATATACCACATCAAGGCGAAAAATGCAACCGAGTCTTCCCCCTTCCGCCTCACTTCGTTCGGCACCTTCCCCTAAAGGGGACGGCTTTCGTTCCATCAAAAAAAGCAAGGTTCCCTTCTAAGAGAAGCTGCCGCGAAGCGACTGAGGCATCTTCTTATCCATAAGTTAGGCTCCCCTTTCAAGGGGAGCTCCCGCAAAGCGGCTGAGGCATCTTCTCATCCATAAGTTAGGCTCCCCTTTCAAGGGGAGCTGCCGCAAAGCGGCTGAGGGGTTTACGCCTCGATGCTCCGGAAGTACTCGACCGTGCGCCGCAGCCCTTCATCAAGCGAGACTTCCAGATACTAAGACCATTTGAATACGCTGCTTCTTATTCTCCTACCTATGTCCCCTATGCCCGATTGCTTGAATTATAAATATCTGATATAATTATTAGCTAGAATATCTATCTCGTTTTTTATTGATTTTTCAAAAAGTTTCAAAAGGAGCATTATTCATGATATTGAATCGTAAATCCGTGGAGCTGCTGGCACCGGCCGGCACGTGGGATGCGCTGGTCGCCGGCGTGGAGTCGGGGGCTGACGCTGTGTACCTTGGCGGCAAGCATTTCAACATGCGCATGCACGAAGGCGGCTTCAATTTTGACGATGCGACGCTCAAGAAGGCCATCGACTATGCCCATGAACACGGCGTACGTCTCTATGTGACGCTCAACAACCTCATCAGCAACGAGGAAATCCCGGCGCTCAAGGAATACCTCGCCTACCTCAACGAGATTCGTCCGGACGCGCTGCTCGTGCAGGATTTTGCCGTGCTCGAACTCGTGCATGAGATGGGCATCACGATTCCGCTGCACACGTCGGTCATGATGAACACGCACAATGAGCACGCCATCGAAAAACTCAAGGAATACGGCATCACGCGCATCGTCGTGGGCCGCGAGATGACGCTCTCCGAGCTCAGCCTGTTCCGCGAGCGCACGGGCATCGAGGTCGAGTACTTCATGCACGGTGATATGTGCATCAGCGAGTCGGGCCAGTGCATCCACTCGGGCGTTCTCTTTGGCCAGAGCGGCAACCGCGGGCGCTGCCTCAAGCCGTGCCGCTGGGCCTATAAGCTCATCGACGATCGGACGGGCGAAGTGCTCGACGCAGAGGGTCCCGGCCCCTACAAACTCGCACTCAAAGATATGTGCATGTACCGCGCCATCCCGCAGCTCATTCAGGCCGGCGTGTTCTCGTTTAAGATTGAGGGCCGCATGCGTCCTGCCAACTTCATCCGCCGCATTGTCTCGACGTACCGCAAGGCCATCGACGCCTACATCGCGGACCCGAACGGCTACACGACAGACGAAGAAGGCTGGAAAAACCTCTACGAGAACCGCGCGCGCGATTTCACGACGACGTTTGCCTTTGGCCAGCCGGGCAAGAAGGACATCGGCTTTTCGGGCAAGCGCGAGCCGCGTTTCTTCAGCCACGCCGTGAAGGAAGCGGGCTTTCAGGATGAGGTGCTGCGTCAGGAGCGCGCCATCGAGAAGGAAAATACCCCGCACCGCACGCTCGCGGTTCGTGTCAACACGATGGACTCGGCCAAGGCTGCCATCGACAACGGCGCGGATGTCATCTACGTCGGCGGCGAGTCCTTCCGCCCGCTGCGCCCGTGGAAGCTCAAGGACTACGCAGAAATCCTCGCCTACGCCAAGACGCGCGGCGGCGCCAAAGTCGTCGTCAACACGCCGCGCACGACGATGCGACGCGAGTGCGGCGAGCTCGAGCAGTTCTTCACCGAGCTCAACAGCATCCGTCCGGACGGCATCATGGTCAGCAACCTCGGCTCTTTGAAGCTCGCGCAGAGCATCACGGACCTGCCGGTGCAGGCCGACCTCTCCTTCAACGTCTTCAACCAGCTCGCGGCGAAGTTCCTCAAAGAAAACGGCCTGACGATGGCCGCGACGTCGTACGAGCTCTCGTTCGAGCAGCTGCGCGAAATCGTCGAGACGTCTGAGCTGCCGCTTGAGACCATCGTGCACGGCTCGTATGAGTCGATGATTTGCGACCACAACTTCCCAGCCATGAGCCTGCCGGAGTACAACGAGCTCGACAATCCGGAAATCCTCGACCGCCGCTATGCACTTCTTGACACGGCCGGCGAAAAGCACAGCATCCGCATTGACCAGTACGGCCGCAACCACATCTACTTCGCCAAGGACCTCTGCCTCTATCCGTACCTCGCGAAGTTCAACGGTCTCGCCTCGTACCGCATCGAAGCACAGGACTACACGCCGGAGTTCACGGGCCTCGTGACGAAGCTCTACCGCGACGCCCTCGACAAGCTCAGCAGCAGCGAGACGGCCAAAGGCTTCCTCGACTTGCGCGCGTTTGACGAAGTCAAGGAAAAGAGCCCGCGCGAGCTCGGCCTCGGCACGTACCGTTTCCGCCAGAGCCGCAACTCCATCTGACGGCCCGGCCTTTTAGAGAGAATCTAAACTGGAGAATGTATTATAAATAGAGGGCAGCGCATAGGGATACCGCGCTGCCAAAGTTTAGGAGGGATTTTTTTGGCTGAGAAACATTATATCGGCCCGAAAGCCATCATTGAGAAGAAGAAGAAATACATCATGCCGTGCCTTGCGCATTTCTACAAGGAACCGCGCGAAATCGTCAAGGGCTCGATGCAGTACCTCTACGACAGCGAGGGGCGCAAGTACCTCGACTGCTTCGCCGGTGTGTCCGTCATGAACTGCGGCCACTGCAATCCGGAAATCACGAAGAAAGTGCAGGAGCAGGTCGGCACGCTGCAGCATGTCTGCAACATCTACCTGACGGAAAACTTCGTCAACCTCGCCGAACGCCTCGCCGAAGTCACGCCTGGCAAACTGCAGAAGACCTTCTTCTGCTCGACGGGCTCCGAGGCCACCGAGGGTGCACTGCTGCTCGCGTCGATTTACACGCACAACAGCGAAATCATCGCCCTCAGAAACGGCCTGCACGGCCGCACGAAGCTCGGCATGAGCGTCACGGGCATCCAGATGTGGCGCACGGATGAAAATCCGGTCGGCGGCATCCACTTCGCCCCGAACCCTTACTGCTACCGCTGCCCGCTCGGCAAAAAGCCGGACACCTGCGACCTCGCGTGCGCCAACGCCGTCGAAGACCTGATTCAGACGAGCACCGCCGGTCATCCGGGCGCGTTCATCGCCGAGACCATTCAGGGCAACGCCGGCATCGTCGTGCCGCCAAAGGGCTACTTCAAGCGCGTCAAGGAAATCCTCAAGCAGCATAACACGCTGTTCATCGCCGACGAAGTCCAGACGGGCTTCGCGCGCACGGGCAAGATGTTCGCCATCGAGAACTTCGACGTCGTGCCGGACATCATGGCCGTCGCCAAAGCCCTCGGCAACGGCGCCCCGATTTCCGCCTTCATATCGACCGCCGAAATCGCCGACACCTACACCCGCCCGGGCGCCTCGACGCTCGGCGGCAACCCCGTATCGACAACCGCCGGCCTCGCCGTGCTCGACTACATCGAGAAACACGATCTCTGCCAAAACGCACAGGAACGCGGCGAACAGCTGCGCGCCGGCCTGCGTGAAATCCAGAAGAAACACCCAATTATCGGTGACGTCCGCGGCCTCGGCCTCATGACCGGCGCCGAATTCGTCCACGCCGACAAGAGCCCGGCCGCAGCCGAGCTCGACGACGTCCTCGAAACCCTCAAAGACCGCGGCTTCATCATCGGCAAAAACGGCATTGCCCGCAACGTCATGGCCTTCCAGCCGCCGCTCGTCATCACCGAACAGAACATCAACGACGTACTCAACGCCCTCGAGATGGTACTGACAGAGAAGAAACTTTAAGGATTGGTTGAGCTGAGCAAGGCTGGATAAAGGGAGAAAATACGCTCGCGGGCTTGAGGAAATGAGCTGGGCTTGGCGACCACGCCTCTCTCCGACAATAAAAGTGGCTCGTTCGCAGTCCCGCCCATGAAAAACGCAAGGGAAAGCGGAGCGAAGCAAACGCTGTTCTCGTTCCACCGCTCCGAGCCCCGCAATCCCCCGAAAAAAGCCATCAAAAAGCGGCTGTACTCGTTTCCAAAACGAGTGCAGCCGCTTTTGCTATCGATGCAGACGCACACGGAACCTGACAAAAAAACACGATGTACGCCATCCGTACCTAGGGGCGGGGAATATTTTCGCCTGCAGGCGATTCGCGTTTTGCCCGCAGGGCTGGGTCCCCAAAAAAGCCCTGCCAGACCGCCACGATGTACGAACGCCGCGGCAGGCGGCGAACTTCCTAAGCTCATCCGCCAAGCCATGGGGTCCATTCAGCGAAGCGCCGAAGCCGAAAATATTTCACCGCCCCCCTTGCCGACCGTCCCCTGTCAGTCTGCATCGTCCCCCTCGCCATGCCTATGCTGATGAACTTCCGCCTGCTGCTGCCGCAGTGCCTCGATGCCAATCCGGAACTCCTCCATCGTCAGCTTAAAATAAGGCAGCGTCTTCAGCGCCTCGTACACCTCCTGCTGCGACTTCGCCCCGTCAAGCTTCTCCCCGACGCTCTCCTCCGTCAATGCATGCAGCAGAATATGCGTAATCTCCTCCACAGCCTTCTGTTCCTCACTGTAATTCTCGCTCATCTTTTCCATCCTTTCTTAAAAGCCATCCCCATCGCATTCGTTCTTGAACACAATTGCGCCCTTTCCTCAATCATAGTATAATGAAGATATCTACTGAAATGAAGAGGTGCTACCATGGCAAATCGATTTTATACGTTAAATATTGCCGGCCTCACGCGTGAGCTGCCGGTCCTCAATGTCACCGACAAGCTCGCCATCGCCGGCTTCGTCATGCTCGGCGATCTCGAACTCACCGACGCCTGCGCCCGCGAGCTCGCCAAAAAAGTCCCGCCCGAGACCGACTACGTCCTGACGGCCGAAACCAAGGGCATCCCCTTGGCCGAAGAACTCACCCGCGCCCTCGGCATGAAGCGCTACATCGTCGCGCGCAAGTCCGTCAAAGCCTACATGGAAAATGCCCTCTGGGTCGACGACGTCTCCATCACGACCAAGGGCACGCAGAAGCTCTGCCTCGACGGCACCGACATCGAGCGCATCAAGGGCAAGAACGTCCTGCTGCTCGATGATGTCATCAGCACCGGCGGCTCCATGAAGGCCCTCGTCGAGCTCACCGAAAAAGCCGGCGGCAAAGTCTGCGGTCAGGCCTGCGTGCTCGCCGAAGGCGACGCTGCCAAGCGCAAGGACATCATCTTCCTTGAGCCGCTGCCGCTTTTCGACGCCGAGTAAGTTTTTACAGCCATAGATACGACAAAAACCCGCTGCAAGGCGGGTTTTTTCTTATGCAAAAATGCGGACAGACTGAAACAATCAGAACTTAACCGACACGCCGACGCCGACGCCGTTCTCGCGGCTGCCTTCGTCCGGCTTGAAGTTGTGGTAGTTGACATTGAGGTCAACGTTGAGGAGCACGTTCTTGTTGACACCGACCTGCGTCTCATTGAAGTCTTTGCCGGCAATGTACGAAGCGTAGGCATCAAAGCCCATGACGCGCGGCGTGCTGACTGCCACACCGGCGAAGGCGTTGTCCTTGTCGTTCGGCAGGTTCCAGCGGTAGCCGCCGATGACCTTGACTTCCGAGCCGATGATGTCATACTGCAGGTAAGCATCCTTGTGGTCGCCCTTCTCGTCACGGTCCGCATACTGGAAGCCGACCGTGGCCTTGTCCGTGACCTTGTGCTCGATATAATCTTCCTTCGTGCCCACGCCTACAGCCGTCTCATGACCAGTCATCTGGTTAATCGGCTGCGCCATGGCATACGAAGAACTGACGAGGAGCAGTGCCGCCGTCAGCAGTGCTGATTTTTTCATATTTCTGTCCCTCCAAAACAAATCATAGTCTTACAAAAATAAGACTACATTATTTTGCGGAAACTGTCAAATTAAATTTTAAACACAAAAAATGACCGCCCAAGCGCTCAAACTTTGCGGTCATTTTTGACACCTAAGTAGAGGGCAACCGTCTACGGTGGCCTTTTTTGTAACTTAGATTATATCGTTTTCGTGGGCCTCATGCCATGGCATCATTATATTCTCACGAGTAAGTACATGCTGTTTATTTTCCAGTCCAAGTCCATAAATGATCGCTTGCATCACCATCAGGACGATAGTTCGCATTCATATTTGTTGTATTAGCATAATTTAATACATTACCCGGACTTGATTCCGATCCTGAATAATAATGCGAAACATAGTTTCCATTGCCTTTTGACTCTATTCGCACACCAACCCAGCCACTATCCTGCTGTAACTCAACTGTATAGCGTGGGAGCTCGCTGGAAATTGCATCCCATAAGGTACGAAAGCCACCATAATGACCTTTGACTGGATTTCCGTTAATTTTTAATGTATCACTTCCCAGTCTTACCCCACCATTGATATATCCATTATTTTTAGAATTATAATCCGCCTGTGCATCTATTTCTATCCAATCGCCGGCTTTCATTTCAATACTGCCTGCTTTGATTGCATTAATCAATCCGTTCTCCATACGATTCTGCAAACGTTTTTGCTTAGCTTTCGGCGAGTCATCCATGGCATTGTTAATCGTTTCTGATACATGGAAGAATGCTTCACCTATGGCATTGGCCAGCCCATTGCTGTTAAAAAGTGCCACGGCCACGCCGACGATGAAGGCGAGAATCAGTGCGTATTCGACGATGCCCTGTGCTTTTTCGTTCTTATATGTCATCTTTATGTCACCTGCAGATAAAACAAAATGATATATTTCTTCATCTTCATTATAACGTGCAGGTCCTAGAAAAGCCAGAGAAAAAACGCGCTGTCAAAAAAGTCGTGTTACTGGATTACACAAACAAAAAAAAGGGGCTGCCCGTCGGGGCAGTCTCTTCTTCTATTCTGTGCTTCTGTGTCAAGCCATGATCTTGCGGAAGAGGTCTTTGACCTGTTCTTTCGTGGCTTCGCGCGGGTTGCCTGGGTAGCAGGCGTCTTTGAGGGCGTCTTCAGCGAGCTGGTCGAGGTCTTCTTCCTTGATTTTGTCGAGGGTCTTCGGGATGCCGACGTCTTCGGAGAGTTTCTCGACGGCTTTGATGGCAGCCGTGCGGTACTCATCCTGACTCATCTCATCGACGCCTTCGACGCCCATGGCGCGGGCGACTTCACGCAGGCGTTCGCCGGTGTATTCTTTGTTGAATTCCATCGAAATCGGCAGCAGCATCGCGCAGGCAACGCCGTGCGGGGTGTCGTAATGGGCCGAAAGCGTATGGGCCATGGCATGGTCGATGCCAAGGCCGACGTTCGAGAAGCCCATGCCAGCGATGTACTGGCCGAGGGCCATGCCTTCGCGGCCCTTCGGGTCGTTCGCCACGGCGAGGCGCAGGTATTTCGAAATGAGGTGAATGGCCTCATAGTGCATCATGTCGGTCATTTCCCAAGCGCCTTTCGTCGTGTAGCCTTCGATGGCGTGCGTCAGGGCGTCCATGCCGGTCGAAGCCGTCAGGCCCTTCGGCATCGAGGACATCATATCCGGGTCGACGACAGCGTAAGCCGGAATGTCGTGCTCATCGCAGCAGACGAACTTGCGGACTTTCTCGGGGTCCGTGATGACGTAGTTAATCGTGACTTCAGCAGCGGTGCCGGCCGTCGTCGGTACGGCGATGGTCTTGACGGCGTGATGCTTCGTCGGCGAAGCACCTTCAAGCGAACGCACGTCCTCAAATTCCGGGTTGGCGATAATGATGCCGACGGCCTTGGCCGTATCCATCGAAGAACCGCCGCCGATGGCGATGATGGAGTCAGCACCGGCCTCTTTGAAGGCCTTGACACCCGTCTGGACGTTTTCAATTGTTGGATTTGGTTTGATGTTCGAATAAAGCGTATAGTCAATCTTATTTTTTTCGAGCAGGTCCGTGACCTTAGCCGTTACGCCGAATTTGACGAGCGACGGGTCGGAGCAGACGAAGATTTTCTTGAAGCCCTCGCGCTCGGCGATGCCCGGAATCTCTTCAATCGCGCCCTTGCCATGATACGATACGGTGTTGAGTACAATACGGTTTGCCATGAGAAACACCCTCCTATTTCACGATTTCACAAATTGACGATGGCACCGCCCCGCAGCAACGGCCACCGCTGGTTACCGTTAAGGAATCTTTTCACAAGCTCTATTATAAAGCATAATCATGGCAAAATCAATGATATTTATGTTGATTCTATAAATATTTTCTGATGATTTTTCTGTATCTTTCTGTTACCTGCCTGAACTGGGTTTTCTGGCGGCTTTATGCTATACTGGAAGTATCTATTCCATTCTTTGTAGTTTTATTGAGGAATCATTATGCATCTACGAAATTACCGTACTTCTATTCTTCTGGGCGTGACGTTCACGATTCTGCTGTCGACGTTCTGGTATCTGCCCCAGCTGGCGTTCATCATATTCATCTCGATGCTGCTGCAGCTGCTGCTGACGCCGCTCGTCGACCGGCTCGAGCTCCATATGAACCGCGGACTGGCGGCGGCGCTTGTGCTGTTTTGCTTCATTGCCATCTGCACAGGGCTGCTCGTGCTCGTCTCGAGTACGTTCATCCCGACGTTCACGCGCTTTGTCACGGACTTCCCGCAAATCACGGAAAAACTGCAGAATTCTTCGCTGCTGCGCGACAATATCTACCTGACGCAGGAGTTTGAGGAGTTCTGGCTCGAACTCAAGGCCGCGAGCGTCGACGCGCTCAAATCGTCGCTGACCGTGCTGCTCTCGATTTTCAGCAAGTTCATCGACATGGTCATCATCCTGTTCGTGACGTTCTACCTCTTAAAAGACGGCGACGACATCAAAATCTACCTCGCGAGCCTGTTCCCGCGCCGCGATTACAGCCGCGTGCTCGCACTCTTCAACCGCATCCTGTCGGCGCTGCGCACGTACATCTGCAGCCAGCTCATCATCTGCTGCCTGACGGGCGCCGTGGTCTTTCTCTATTACACGGCGCGCAGCCTGCCCTATGCCTCGGTCTTTGCCATGGTCTCGGGCATCAGCGAGTTCGTGCCCGTGCTTGGCCCGACGGTCGCGTCGATTTTCGGTATTCTGCTGACGGCCACGGTCGACCCGTGGATAGCCGTCCAGACCGGTCTCTTCTACCTGATTCTCACGCAGGTCAACCACAACGTCGTCTATCCGACGCTGATTGGCAAATCGCTGAATCTGCACCCCGTCGCAATTATCCTCGGCATCATCCTCGGCGGCGAACTCCTCGGCCCTGCGGGCATGTTCCTTGCTGTGCCGTTCATCGTCATCTGCAAGCTCGTCATCGAGGATATCTACAAAGACCGCGTCGAAATGCAAAAAAAACTTCGTGCTTCCCGGTGGCTCACCAAGAACAAGCACGAAGATGACTGATTGGCTATCGATTTTTTAGACAGCGCTTCCCGCACCTGCGGCAGGGCTCAGATACCCTCGCCGTCGAGGCCGGTGAAGCGCTGTTTTTCGGTGCGCTCGAGCTGCATCAGACGGCCTTTGCGGATGACGAGCACGAGTTTGCCGTACTGCAGCAGGCGGAATTCTTTGCGGATGCGCGCGGAGAGCTCGGAGAGAGCCCGGTCAGAATACAGGCAGTCCGTGTCCTCGGTGTCGTGCCAGCAGTCGAGCCGCCGCTTTTCGTTCCACTCCACCTGCATGAGCACGCCGTCCTGCGCGACGAGCACCATCTCCCCGTACCCTATCGTGCAGAGTCCGTGCAGGATGTATTTCATCGCTTTAGGCGGGATTTCCCCCGCTGCTAATCTGAGCCCAGCCATCGAATCGCTCCCATCTGTGTTTTCTAAAATATACTAAACTGCTATGTTTTCTATTATTTAATAAAATGATACTATAGCAGGACGCAAAAGTCAAGCAAAAGTCAGACGCAAAAACAGCCAGCTGCGTCTCGGCGCAAACTGGCTGTTTTCGTACGGTCTCATGTTTTTGTGGCCGTGGTCAGGTCATTTGATGACCATGACCGGAATCGGCGATTCTTCGACGACTTTCTGGCTGACGCTGCCGATAAGGGCTCCCTTAAAGAGGCCGAGGCCGCGGCTGCCCATGATGATGAGGTCGCTGTGCTCTTCTGCTGCTACACGCATGATGGCCTTCGGGATATTGCCGGTCTCAACGTGTTTTGCTGCTTTGAGATCTTCCGGCAGTTTCTCCCAAATGCGGTCAAAGACGATATGGCTTGGGATGTCTTTGTTGATATTGCTGGCGACATAGACGAAGTCAAGGTCAGCATGGCATTTCTGAGCAAAGAAGATTGCCTCATCGACGGCTTTGCAGCCATTGACGGAACCATCAACTGGCACAAGGATTTTCTGGATTCTGCCCATAATAAAACCTCCTTATCGAAGTAGATTTCTGATTATATGGAGTATTTCGTGCCTGCGGGGGGAAATTCCTTCTTTTCCGCAAGTTTTTTCTTGAGATACGAACATATTTTTTGCTTTTTTGCGGGCTAATTCTGGAAAAAGCTGCTAATATCAAAAAAAGTTGTTGACAAGGGGCGCGGAAATGCATATAATATTTCTTGTGACTACGGGATGTGGCACAGTTTGGTAGCGCGCTTCGTTCGGGACGAAGAGGCCGCAGGTTCGAATCCTGTCATCCCGACCATTTGAAATTTTAAGCCGTCAACGTTTGTTGATGGCTTTTTTCGTATATGAATTTATAAATTACGGGGACTGGGTTCGGAGAAATAAGGTAGGTCAGCAAAGAGCCGAGGCACCCTATTTCGACCTAGTTACTGACTGGTGTCTGTTCAAAATTTCTTTTAAAAATTTGTTGACAAAGAACGTGGCAGGCAGTATAATGTTTTTTGTAACTACGGGATGTGGCACAGTTTGGTAGCGCGCTTCGTTCGGGACGAAGAGGCCGCAGGTTCGAATCCTGTCATCCCGACCATTTGAATGTTCAAGCCGTCAACGTTTGGTTGATGGCTTTTTTCGTATTGAAATTACAGAGATGGCGTTCGAGGAGATGAGTAAGTTTCAGTAAGAGGCCGGGGAGCTCTTTTTCGGCTTCGTCGCTCAACTAAATGAACACCAAGTTCAGGTTTCGATGCAAAGCTGTTTTGCCGCCTGCCGCGGCGTTCTCACATCATCGTCTTTCATCATGGCGTTTGGTGTTCAGCCCTGCGGGCAGTCATTTCGCTCCTGCAGGCGAAATAGAGCTCCCTGGCCTAGTTATACTGCCTGCTATCGGTTCACTGTCCAAGTTTCGCTCCTGCCGACGGAATAGGTGTCCCCTGCCCTAGTGCCCTAGGTACTTCTCCGCCTTAACACACACCTCAGAATTCCCGCGTACTAAGCAAAAAAGCTGCCCATAAGGGCAGCTTTTTCTGCTAATAACGACGTAACTAGGGTCGGGGGAATGTTTTTCGCCTGCAGGAGCGACGAAGCCGAAAAATATTTCTCTGGCCCCTGCGAACGCCCCGCTCAATCGCACTCTCCCCTGTCCCGCGTACTATAATTTATTTCGCGAGTCTCTCGAGTGCACGGTGGGCAATATCGTTGCGGTGGAAGGCACCCTCGAACGAAATCGCATTGACTCCCTTGTAGGCTTGATCTACCGCGCTGCGTACATCGTCGGCCTTAGCGACAACGCCGAGTACGCGGCCGCCGTTGGTGACGATTTTGCCGTCTTTTTCAGCGGTGCCGGCATGGAATACGAGCGTGCCTGCGGTCTTTGCCTTTTCGAGGCCGTCGATGACGAAGCCCTTCTTGTAGGACTTCGGATAGCCGCCCGAGGCGATGACGACGCAGACGGCGGCGCCATTGCTCCACTGGATGTCTTCGTCTTCGAGCGTGCCGTCGGCGCAGGCGAGCATGATGTCGACGAGGTCGCTTTCAAGGAGCGGCAGGACGACCTGCGTTTCAGGGTCACCGAAGCGTGCGTTGAATTCGACGACCTTCGGGCCTTCTTTGGTAATCATGAGGCCGGCGTAGAGGCAGCCCTTGTACGGACGGCCCTCTTTGGCCATAGCGGCAATCGTCGGCTTCAAAATGCGCTCGGTCGCGGTCTTGACCATCTCCGGCGTCATGACGGGTGCCGGTGCATAGGTGCCCATGCCGCCCGTGTTCGGGCCTTTGTCGCCGTCGTAGGCGCGCTTGTGGTCCTGCGAGCTGACCATCGGATAGATGGTCTTGCCATCGGTGAAGGCGAGCAGCGAAGCTTCTTCGCCGTCCATGAACTCCTCGATGACGACGCGGCTGCCGGCCGTGCCGAACGCAGCATCGTCCATGATTTCATGGATGGCGTCGAGGGCTTCGTCCATCGTCATGGCGACGATGACGCCCTTGCCGGCAGCGAGGCCGTCGGCCTTGATGACAATTGGAGCGCCCTCTTTCTTAACGTAGGCGCGAGCCTCATCGGCATCGGTGAAGACTTCGTATTTGGCCGTCGGGATGCCGTATTTCTTCATGAGGTTCTTCGAGAACGACTTCGAGCCCTCGATTTCAGCGGCGCGCTTCGTCGGGCCGAAGGCCTTGATGCCGGCCGCGTTCATCGCATCGACAACACCATTCGTCAGCGGCACTTCCGGACCGACGACGACGAGGTCGATGTCTTTTTCTTTGGCAAGCTTGACGAGAGCGTCGTTATCCGTGATGGAAACGCCTTCGATGCACTCGGCGATGTCCTTCATGCCCGGATTGCCCGGTACGGCATAGAGCTTCGTGGCTTTTGGCGACTGCGCGAGTTTCCAGGCCAGCGTGTGCTCACGTCCGCCCGAACCGATTACTAAGATATTCATGCTTCATCCCTCCACAAAAACAGCCCTCTCCCACAGACGTCTCTGCATCTGCGGGGGAAGGCTCTTATTTTTTATTTCTTGAGCTGCTCAGCGAGATAATCCTTGATCATCGTGTCGTAAGCTGCCGTGTGCGCAAAGGCTTCCTGGGCAAGCTCCATGCGCGTGCGGTCATCGACGCAGCCGTTTTTCTGGACCTGCTCGGCGATGGCGTCATAGCGGGCCGGATTCGTGATGACCGTGACGAACTTGAAGTTCTTCGCAGCAGCGCGGACCATGGCCGGGCCGCCGATATCGATGTTCTCGATGGCTTCAGCGAGCGTGACGTTCGGTTTGGCAATCGTCTCTTTGAACGGATAGAGGTTGACCGCAACGAGGTCGATGCCCGTGATGTGGTGCTCTTCCATCTCTTTGACGTGCTCCGGATTGTCGCGGACGGCGAGGATGCCGCCGTGGATGTACGGGTTCAGCGTCTTGACGCGGCCGTCCATGATTTCCGGGAAGCCCGTGACGTCGCTGACATAGGTGACGGGGATGCCGGCCTCTTTGATGGCCTTCATCGTGCCGCCCGTCGAAACGATTTCAACACCGGCTTCGTGAAGCTTTTTGGCGAATTCGACAACACCCGTTTTATTCGATACGCTGATGAGCGCGCGTTTAATCTGCATGATTTTTTCCCTCTATTCCCTGTTATTTACGGATACGGACATGACGGCCGTCGACCTCAAGCTTCCCTTCGCAGTAAAGCTGGATGGCCTTCGGGTAGATGATGTGCTCCTGTTCGAGCACGCGGGCACCGAGCGTCTCCTCCGTGTCGTCATCGAGCACAGGCACGGCGGCCTGCAGGATGATGGGGCCGCTGTCCGTGCCTTCATCGACGAAATGGACCGTGCAGCCGCTGACCTTGACGCCATAGGCGAGTACGTCGCGGTGCGCGTGGGCACCGGGGAAGCTCGGCAGCAGCGCCGGATGAATGTTCATGATGCGGCCGGCGAAATGACGCACGAAGTACGGCGTCAAAATGCGCATGAAGCCTGCGAGCACGACGAGCGTGACACCGGCTTCGTCGAGGGCCTTGACGAGGGCTTCCTCAAACGGCTGGCGGCCGTCGAACTTTTTGCGGTCGATGCAGACGGCTTTGATGCCGGCCTTTTCGGCGCGCGTGAGCGCGTAGGCATCGGGCTTGTCCGTCAGCACGATGGCGATTTCCGCTGAGACTTCGCCGCGGCCGATGGCATCGATAATGGACTGCAGGTCCGTGCCGCGACCGGAGCAGAGTACGCCGAGAATTTCCTTATGCATTGAACACGCCGCCTTTAATCGTTACATCGTGGTTGCCGCGGACGACACGGCCGATTTGGTAGACCGTCTCGTTCTTGGCCTTGAGGTCTTTCTTGATGTTCTCCGCTTCCTCCGGGCTGGCCATGATGACCATGCCGATGCCCATGTTGAACGTGCGGTACATCTCATGCCAGTCGACATTGCCCCACTGCTGCAGGAGCTTGAAGATGACAGGCATCTGCCAGACGGAGCTGTCAATCTCGACGGCCATGTCCTCAGGCAGGGCACGCGGGATATTGTCGTAGAAGCCGCCGCCCGTGATGTGAACCATGCCGTGGATGTCGAATTTCTCGATGAGAGGCAGGCACGTCTTCGGGTAAAGGCGCGTCGGCGTCAGGAGCTCTTCGCCAATCGTCTTGCCGAGCTCGTCGATGTACTCGTCGCCCTTGAAGCCCTTGTGGTCAAAGACAATCTTGCGAACGAGCGAATAGCCGTTCGAATGAACGCCCGAGGACGGCAGGCCGAGCAGCACATCGCCTTCCTTGACGCGCTCGCTCGTAATGACCTTCGACTTCTCGACAACGCCGACGGCAAAGCCAGCGATATCGTACTCGCCGACCGGATAGAAGCCGCTCATCTCAGCCGTCTCGCCGCCAATCAGCGCACAGCCGGACTCTTTGCAGGCATTGGCCACGCCCTTGACGACGGAAGCGACCTGCTCCGGGTCGAGCTTGCCGACAGCGAGGTAGTCGAGGAAAAACAGCGGCTCGGCACCCTGTACGAGGATATCGTTGACGCACATGGCGACGGCATCCTGACCGATGGTGTCGTGTTTGTTGAGCATGAAGGCAAGGCGCAGCTTCGTGCCGACGCCGTCCGTGCCCGAAACGAGGACCGGTTCCTTGTATTTGCCGGAATTCAGCGCAAAGAGACCGCCGAAGCCGCCGAGGTCGCCGAGGACCTCCGGACGATACGTCGCCTTGACGCTGTCCTTGATGAGTTTGACGGAGTAGTTGCCAGCGTCGATATCGACACCGGAATCTTTATAGGTAAGTCGTTCTGCCATTTTTTCCCTGTGGTTCCTTTCCTATTTACACGCTCAGCACTTTTTGCGCTGTTCAAAAACGTATTTGCTGTCGCCGGCCGGCTTGGCCCCATCCTTGATTGGATAAGAGCTGTTGAAGCAGGCGTAGCACATGTCATCGGCATTGAGATGCGGCACGCTCTTCTTGAGGCCTTCGATGCTCAGGAAGTGCAGCGAGTCAGCGCCGATGAACTGGCGGATTTCCTCGACCGACTTCGTCGCGGCGATGAGCTCTTTGCGGACGCTCGTATCGATGCCGTAGAAGCACGGATAGCCGATTGGCGGGCTGCTGATGCAGACGTGGACGGCCTTGGCACCGGCATTGCGGAGCATGCGGACAATCTTGCCGCTCGTCGTGCCGCGCACGATGGAGTCGTCGACCATGATGACCGATTTGCCCTCGACGGCGGAACGGATGGCATTGAGCTTGAGCTTGACTGCCGTGTCGCGCTTCTTCTGCGTCGGCTGGATGAACGTGCGGCCGATGTAGCGGTTCTTGATGAGACCCTCGACAAACGGGATGCCGGCTTCATAGGCAAAGCCCGTGGCAGCCGTCGTGCCGGAGTCCGGTACGGAAATGACGATATCACCCTTGAAGCCCGACTCGCGCGCGAGCTCGCGGCCCATGAGGAAACGGGCCTCATGGACACTCTGGCCGTCGATGACGGAATCCGGACGGGCAAAGTAAATGTACTCGAAGATACAGCCGGCCTTCTTCTCTTCCGTAGCGAACGGATACGACTTGAGACCGTTCTCATCGATGACAACCATCTCGCCCGGCAGTACGTCGCGCACGAATTCAGCGCCGACGACATCGAGGCCGCAGGTCTCCGACGAAAGAATCCAGCTGCCCTCTTCGGTCTTGCCGATGCAGAGCGGACGGAAGCCCTGCGGGTCACGCGCACCGATGAGCTTGTCCTCGGTCATGATGGTCAGGCAGTAGCAGCCCTTGACTTTCTTGAGGCTCTCGATGATGCGTTCCTCGATGGTTTCCTTGTGCGAGCGCGCGATGAGGTTCACGATGACTTCCGAATCGATGGACGTCTGGAAAATCGTGCCTTCCTGCTCGAGGTTATGGCGGATTTCCGCAGCGTTCGTGAGATTGCCGTTATGTGCGAGCGCAATCTTGCCGCCCGCGTAGTTGACGAGCAGCGGCTGCGTGTTCGCGAGCAGGCTCGAGCCCGTCGTCGAATAGCGCACATGGCCAACAGCAATGCACTGATTCTCCATGTGCGGGACCTGATGGCGGAAAACCTCATTGACGAGGCCCATGCCGCGCGTCACATCCATCCAGGCGCCGTCCGTGATGGCGATGCCCGTGCTTTCCTGCCCGCGGTGCTGCAGGGCATAAAGGCCAAGATACGTCAGTCCAGAGACATCCTCCGTGTGAGAGTATACGCCGTAAACGCCGCATTCCTCTTTCCATTTCGGTTCTGGGTTGTAGCCATTATCATACATGGTGATTTTGTTTCTTCCTTTTCTCTTGTACGCTTGAACTTATATTCCACATCCAGATGAACGTCTTTTTCAGACACTTCATCAAAGCTGAGCGGCCACGCGGGCTGCCTTCTTATCGACTTCCTGTACCATCTTCGCGCGGTAGTCCGCGAGTTTCTGGCGCAGGCCTTCGTCGGCGATGGAGAACATCTCTACCGCAAAGATAGCAGCGTTCTTCGAGCCGTTGATGGCCATCGTTGCGACAGGAATGCCCGACGGCATCTGCACCGTCGACAGCAGGGCGTCCATGCCGTTCAGGGACGTTGCGTTGATGGGCACGCCGATGACCGGCAGCGTCGTGTAGCTTGCCACGACACCAGCGAGATGTGCCGCAGCACCTGCACCGATGATGAAGGCGCCGATGCCTTTATCCGGAGCAGCGAGGACGAAATCGCGGACCTTGGCCGGCGTGCGATGCGCCGAGGCAACCGTGACTTCCGATTCAATACCAAACTGTTTCAAGAGCTCGACGGCCGGTTTGAGGATTGGCCAGTCGGAGTCGCTTCCCATGATAACAGCTACTTTCATGGATAATCATCTCCTATGATATATTACAAGAAACCATTCTATACATTAATATTAACGGTAAAAATCTGGGCTGTCAATAAAAACAGGGACACATGTCCTTGTCAAATCTCTGCCAGCCTGTGAAAAGGAAAAGCCCCCAGTCTGGCTGGGAGCTCCTTAGAGCAAACTACTTCAAAATCAGTCGAGGTCTTTGCCCGTAATCATCTTGTAAGCTTCGAGGTACTTGGCAATCGTCTTGTCGATGATGTCCTGCGGCAGCTGATAATCGCTGTCCGGATTTGCCTTGAGCCAGTCGCGGACAAACTGCTTGTCGTACGACGGCTGCGGCTTGCCGGCTTCGTAGCCCTCGAGCGGCCAGAAGCGGGAGCTGTCCGGCGTCAGGACCTCGTCGCCGAGGACAATCTGGCCATTCTCGTCGAGGCCGAACTCGAACTTCGTGTCGGCGATGATGATGCCGCGCGAAAGAGCGTACTCGGCGCATTTCTTATAGATGGCAATCGTGTAGTCACGGAGTTTTTCTGCATACTCCATGCCATGGCCGGGGAATTCCTTCTCGAAGACGGCAGCACCCTGCTCGAGGGAAACGTTCTCGTCGTGGTCACCGAGCTCTGCCTTCGTGCTCGGCGTGAAGATCGGCTCCGGCAGTTTCTGGGATTCTTTGAGGCCAGTCGGCAGTTTGATGCCGCAGACCGTACCGTTCTCCCTGTAGCTTGCCCAACCGCTGCCCGTGATGTAGCCGCGGACGATGCACTCCATCGGCAGCATGGTGAGTTTCTTGCACTTCATGCTGTTGCCGAGGAACTGCGGCTGCTGGAAGAATTCCGGCATGTCGTTGTTGTCGACCGAGATCATATGGTTCGGAATGATGTCCTTCGTGAAGTCGAACCAGAATTTCGACATCTGCGTGAGGACTTTGCCCTTCTTCGTGATCTTGTTCTTGAGGATGTGGTCAAAGGCCGAGATGCGGTCCGTGGCAACCATGATGATGCTGTCTCCTGCATCGTAAACCTCGCGAACTTTTCCGGATTTGAACGGCTTGTACTCTTTCATTTCTTATCGTCTCCCGTCACATACGAATAGATAGGATTTTCACATATCCATCATAACGGCAGATGAAAAAAATGTCAAGAAAAGGGACGTATGTCCTTGTGTAGGATGACAGGATGGAGGAAGGGAGATACGGGGGTATCGGGTTCGAGGGAAGGATGAGTTTACATCGTGGCGGGGGCGGGGACCTGTATTTCGGCTTCGGCTCATCGCTAAATGGCCCCTATTTTGGGCTTTTATGGCTTTGCGGGTTCGCCGCCGGCCGCGGCGTTTTGACATCGCGCATCCTTGCAGGGACTTGGCAGGGGCCAGCCCTGCGGGCAGTCGCTCTTCGCCTGCAGGCGAAATACAGATCCCCGTCCTAGTTACGCTCTGCTTCTTGATTCGATTGACATCGATGAAGGGATGAATGGGTCTCCTGACTCGGAAGAGAGTATTAGGTACTCGCCCTTGCTGACGTAACTCCGCCGCCGAACGAAACATGTCCCTCCGCCCGCTCCGAACAAAATTCATCATCCGCAAACACCGCAAACCAAAAGAAGGAACTGCCTCAACTGCTGGCAGTTCCTTCTTTCATCCCATATATTCAGTTTCGCGTATCTCAGCGTCCCATGCCGCTGCTCTCTTCTTCGGCGATTTCTTCGCCTTTGGGTCCGCGCTCTTTAGCTACGGACAGCATGAGTTTGAGGCGGTTGAGCTGGTTGACTTCGGAGGAGCCTGCATCGCAGTCGATGGCGGTGAGGTTGGCTCCTTTGTAGCTTTCGCGCAGCTCGTGCATGACGCCTTTGCCGGTGATGTGGTTCGGCAGGCAGCCGAACGGCTGGAGGCAGACGACGTTGGGCACGCCTTCGTCGATGAGCTTGACCATTTCGCCGGTCAGGAACCAGCCTTCGCCGGCCATGTTGCCGAGGCTGACGTGGCGCGAAGCAAGTTTAGCCGTTTCGTCAATCTTATGCGGCGCGCGGAAGTGGCGGCTGTTCTTGAGGGCCCTGCGCATCGGCGCGCGGTAGAAGTTGATGATGTTGATGAACATACGGCCGAAGAAGCTGTCCTTCTTCTGACCGTCGAGCAGGCGGTGCTTGACAATCGGGTCGTAGGCCGAATAGAGGAAGAAGTCCACAAAATCCGGCATGACGACTTCAGCGCCCTCCTCCATCAGGACCTTCTCGATGTGGTTGTTGGCCACCGGATGATACTTGGCGAGGATTTCGCCTACGATGCCGACTTTCGGTTTCCAAAGGTCTTCATCAATCGGGATGTTGTCAAATTCCTTAACAATCTGCTTGACCGTGCGCTGGAATTTGAAGTAGCCTCCGTCCTTGAGGACGTCCTTGCATTTTGCCATCCACTTGTCAAACAGGCGCTGCGTCTCCCCCTTCTGGAGCTCGTACGGCATCATGCGGTTCTTGACGTTCTGCAGGAGGTCGCCAAAGATAGCAGCCTTAATGGCCGCCGTGAGCATTGGGCGCGTGAGCTTGAAGGAATCCGTCTCTTCCGGCAGGCCGTGCACGGCGAAGACCGGCACCTGCGGGAAGCCCGCGTACTTGAGGGCTTGACGCAGCACGCTCATGTAGTTCGTCGCACGGCAGGCGCCGCAGGTCTGGAACATGGCGATGCTCGTGTGGTCGGGGTCGTATTTGCCCGACTTCAGGGCCGCGAGCAACTGGCCGATGACGACAATCGACGGATAGCACATGTCGTTGTTGACATAGCGCAGGCCGAGGTCGATGGCCGCCTTGTCCGGCATTTTCGGCACGACGAGGTTGTAGCCATAGTCGCGCATGACAGATTTGATGAGCTCGAAGTGAATCGGCGCCATCTGCGGGGCGAGAATCGTATGCGTCTTCTTGCACTCTTCCGTGAAATGCGGGCGCTCGATGGGCTTGACTTCCTGATACGGCACAGGTTTGCGGCGTGCAAGCGCAGCCATGAGCGAGCGCAGGCGGATGCGGGCTGCACCGAGGTTCGAGACTTCATCGAGCTTAATCATCGTGTAGATGCGGCGGTGCGACTCGAGGATATCCTTGACCTGACCCGTCGTCAGAGCGTCGAGGCCGCAGCCGAACGAGCTGAACTGTATCAGCGTGAAGTTCGGATGCTCCGCGACGAACTGGGCGGCGTGGTAAAGGCGGGCATGGTAGCTCCACTGGTTGACAATCTTGAGTTTCGCTGCCTTGACCGGCATATGGTAGACGGCGTCTTCCGAGATAATCGGCAGATGATAGCTCTGAATCATCTCCGGAATGCCATGGTTGATTTCGGGGTCGATGTGGTACGGACGGCCGACGAGCATGATGACCTGCTCGCCCGTCTTCTCGACGCGCTCGAGGATTTTCTTACCGTAGTCGCGCACATCCTGACGGTACTGCGCCAGCTCTTTGTAGGCCTCGTCAACGGCTTCGGCAATCTCTTCTTTGCCAAGGCCCTCGCGATTGCCGAGCTCTTCATAGAGGCGCTGGGCCATGCGCTTTTCGTCGTTAATCGGCAGGAACGGCTCGATGAAATCGATGTGTTTCTCGCGCAGAATATCCATGTTGCCGCGGATGTTCTCGGCGTACGAAGCGACAATTGGGCAGTTGTAGTGGTTTTCCGACGGATGCTTGTCGTCGACCATGTTGTAAGGCTCGCACGGATAGAAAATCTTCGTGATGCCCTTCTCGATGAGGTCCATGATATGGCCGTGCGAGATTTTGGCCGGATAGCAAAGCGAGTCTGACGGCACCGTGGCCATGCCCTTGTAGTACATCTTGGCACTCGATTTTCCCGAGAGCACGACCTTATAGCCGAGCTTCGTGAAGAACGTGAACCAGAACGGATAGTCCTCGTACATGTTGAGCACGCGCGGGATGCCGATGGTGCCGCGCGAAGGATTCTCGAGCGGCTCGTAGTACTTGAAGAGCCTGTCATATTTATACTGATAGATATTCGGCGTATCGGAGTCCTTCTTCTGGCCGCCGATGCCGCGCTCGCAGCGGTTGCCCGTGAAGTACTTGCCGCCGTCGGGGAACTTCTGCATCGTAATCAGGCACTTGTTGCCGCAGCCGCGGCAGCGGTAGGAGCTCGTCGCCACGGAGAAGTGGTCGAGTTCTTCTGCCGAGAGCAGGTCCGACTTCTCTTTGCCCGATTCGAGGGCAAGGATGGCCGCACCATAGGCACCCATGAGGCCGGCAATATCCGGACGGATGACATCGCGGTCGAGGAGTTTTTCCATGCAGCGCAGCACGGCGTCGTTGTAGAACGTGCCGCCCTGTACGACGATGTGGTCGCCGAGCTCGCGGACATCCTTGAGCTGCATGACCTTGAAGAGCGCGTTCTTGATGACGGAGAACGCGATGCCGGCCGAGATATCAGCGACTTCGGCGCCCTCTTTCTGCGCCTGCTTGACCTTCGAGTTCATGAAGACTGTGCAGCGCGTGCCGAGGTCGACAGGAGCCTTCGAGTCGATGGCCTTGGCCGCAAACTCAGCCGGCGTCATGTGCAGGCCCTCGGCGAAGTTCTGAATGAACGAACCGCAGCCGGCAGAGCAAGCTTCGTTGAGCGTAATGTTGCCGATGCTGCCGTCCTTGACGAAGAAGCACTTCATGTCCTGACCGCCGATATCGAGGACGAACGTGACCTCAGGGCAGAATTCCTGTGCCGCGCGCAGATGCGCGAACGTCTCGACTTCGCCGCCGTCGGCATGCAGCGCCGCCTTGACGATGGCTTCGCCGTAGCCCGTAGTCATCGAACCCGCGATGTACGTGCCCTCTGGCAGGGCCGCATAAAGCCCCTTCATCTCTTTGACGACCGTCTTTAAAGGCGAGCCCTGATTGCTGCCGTACGACGTGTAGAGGATTTCCTTGTCCTTGCCGATGGCCGTGATTTTCGTCGTCGTGGAGCCAGCATCGATGCCAACGTAGACCGGGCCGCGGTACGACTTGAGGTCGCCGCGCTTTACCTTGTCCTTATCGTGGCGGGCCTTGAAGGCCTCGTAGTCCGCGCGGCTTTCAAACAGCGTGAAGTCGGCCTTGCGCGTCTCGCGGGCCGCGGCTTCCTTGGCCTTCGCGATGCTGTCCTCGAGGCGTTTGACATCGATGACTTCCGTCTCGTCCGACAGGGCCGCGCCCATGGCGACGAAGTAGTTGCCGTAATCGACATTGACCACATGCTCATCGTCGAGCTTCAGTGTCTCGATGAAGCGTTTGCGCAGCTCCGGCAGGAAGTGCAGCGGGCCGCCGAGAAAGGCGACATGGCCGCTGATGGGGCGTCCCTGTGCGAGGTTGCCGATGGTCTGGTTGACGACGGCCTGAAAAATCGACAGGGCGATATCGGCCTTCTCTGCACCATCATTCATGAGGGCCTGAATATCAGTCTTGGCAAAGACGCCGCAGCGCGAAGCAATCGTGTAAATCTGCTTGCCCTTGGCTGCGAGGTCATCGAGCCCCTTGGCATCGGTGGAAAGCAGCGACGCCATATGGTCGATGAACGAGCCCGTACCGCCCGCGCAGACGCCGTTCATGCGCTGCTCCGGCGCATCGCCGAAGTACGTGATTTTCGCGTCCTCGCCGCCGAGCTCCACAACGGTATCCGTCTGCGGGATCAGCTCTTTGACGGCAGCCGCGCAGGCGATGACTTCCTGCACGAACGGCAGACCGATGCGCTGGGCAATGCCCATGCCAGCCGAGCCCGTCAGGGCGAAAGAAAATTTCTTGTCACCAACGATGGATTTCAGATGCGTCAGATTCTCCTGCAGGGCGTTGCCGATCTCTGAAAAATGACGTGCATAATTCTTGTAGAGAATCTTCTTCTCATGGTCGAGCACAACGAGCTTGATGGTCGTTGAGCCGACATCAATCCCTACGTTCAATACTGATTTCATTTTTACACCACCTAGTGTTTCTGGATTAAAGTATGGAATATATTCTGAAAAGACCCTGAAATTTTTTGACTTATCGACCTTTTACAGGGTCACATTTTATTTTAGCCTATCTGCAAGGCCTGTGCAAGTCCAGAAGTTACTGACCAAAAAGAAAGCCCTGCCAAAATCCTTATGGCAGAGCTCAAAATCCCTGTTTTTCTGCTAATATCAATAGATATTATTATTTAAAAGTGAAATGCACTCCCATAATCCACCGAATCAAGGAACAGGCCGCAGGCCGGCGCCGTGGCCGGTGCTTTCGTGCGGTCTCTGCCCTCGAGAATTTTCTGGAAGCCTGCGGGCGTGATATAGCCGAGGCCGACACTCGCGAGCGTGCCGATGATGTTGCGGACCATGTGGTAGAGGAAGCCGCTGCCGTGGATGCGGCATTCGAGCTGCCCGCCCCCGATTTCTTGAAGGGATACGTCGTACATCGTGCGCACGGGGCTCATTGGTGCGCCGCCGCTCGCGCGGAACGCAGAAAAGTCGTGCGTGCCGAGGATGATATTGAGGGCTTCGCGCATGGCGCCGAGGTCGAGCGGACGCCTAATGTACCAGGCGTAGCGCGCCGTCATGGGGTTGGGCGCTTCGCCCTGTTGGATGCGGTAGCTGTACGTCTTGCTCTTCGCGCTGTGACGCGCGCTGAAGTCAAAATCCGCCTCGCCCGCCGCCACGACGACGATATCCTGCGGCAGCAGGCTGTTGACGGCCCGCACGATGCGGTCCACGGGGATGCGTCCATTCGTAAAGAAGTTGACGACCTGCCCGTAGGCATGAACGCCCGCGTCCGTGCGGCCCGCCGCCGCGAGCTCGATGCTGTCGCCAAAGACGACCTCAAGCTTTTCTTCCAATATATTCTGTACAGCGATGATGGGCGGCGTCTGGCGCTGAAAGCCGTGATAGTCCGTGCCGTCATAGGCGACCTTGAGGACGACATTGCGCGCCCGTGCTTTCATCTCTGCCTTGTGTTCTCGTTTCATAAAATCCTTTCTGGCGTCTCTGCTCAGCGCAGTACGATGACCGCTGCTATGAGCACGATGGTAAAGCCCCAGGCCACGTAGTCGATGCTCGTGATTTTCAGGGCTTTCATCTGCGTCCTGCCTTCGCCGCCGCGGTAGCAGCGCGCCTCCATGGCCATCGCGAGGTCATCGGCGCGCCGGAACGCGGAAAGAAACAGCGGCACGAGCACCGGTACGAACGCGCGCAGCCTTTTAGCGATGCTGCCATCGGTGAAATTCGCGCCGCGCGACTGCTGGGCCTTCATGATGCGGTCCGTCTCCTGAATCAGCGTGGGCACGAAGCGCAGGGCGATTGTCATCATCATCGCGAGCTCATGGGCCGGCACGCCGATGCGCTTGAACGGCGCGAGCAGTGCTTCCATGGCGTCCGTGAGCTTCAGCGGGCTCGTCGTGAACGTCAGCAGCGACGACAGGAGAATCAGCAGGACCAGACGCAGCGATACGTAGAAGCCCTGCACGATGCCCTCCCAAGTCACGCTGAATATCCAAACCTTCGCGAGCTCCTCGCCCGGCGTGCTGAACACATGGATGACAAACGTGAACAGGATAATCCACCAGAGCGGCTTCAGCGACCGCAGCATCATGCGCAGCGGCACCTTCGAGAGCACCATGAGTGCAAAGGTCAGGGCCGACAGGATGGCATACGAAATGGCACTGCGGCAGACGAAAATCAGGACGAGGTAGAAGAACAGCAGTACGACCTTTGTGCGCGGGTCGAGGCGGTGCAGGATGGAACTGCCCGGAAAATACTGGCCAATCGTAATATCGGAAAGCATCTCAGCAGCCCCCCTTCCTGTATTTCTGTGCCTGCGCGGCTTCCCTGCAGACAGAGAGAATGCGCTGATGGGCATCTTCTTTCGTCAGGCCGTCGGTCTTTACCGGCAGGCCGGCTGCGGCGAGGCGCTCTAAGAGCGTCATGGCATGCGGCGGCTGCAGGCCGGCCGCTTTGAGCATCGCCTTGTCCGCAAAGGCCGCGAGCGGTGCGGCCGAACAGACGAGCTGTCCCTGATTCATAATCAGCACATGGTCGGCGAGCCGCGCGATATCGTCCATATTGTGCGAGACGAAGATAATCGTGACATGCTTCTTCTCATGCAGGTAGCGGATGGTCTTCACGAGCTCCTCACGGCCGCGCGGGTCAAGGCCCGCAATCGGCTCATCGAGCACGAGGTACTCCGGCTGCAGCGCGAGCACGCCGGCGATGGCCACACGGCGCTGCTGCCCGCCGGAAAGCGCAAACGGCGAGCGCTGCCGGTACGTCGCATAGTCGAGATGCACGAGCTTCATCGCTTCCTGCACGCGCTTCGTGACCTCTGCTTCCGTCAGGCCGAGGTTGCGCGGGCCAAAGGCGATATCGGCCTCGATGGTCTCTTCAAACAGCTGCTGCTCCGCATACTGAAACACCATGCCGACCTTGAGCCGTGCCTGCTTGGCTTCTGCGCGCTCCTTCTTATTCTTGGGGTTGATGTCGACGCCATCGACAAGCACGCGGCCCTTTGTCGGCTGCAGCAGGCCGTTGAACTGCTGCAGAAGCGTCGACTTGCCCGAGCCCGTATGGCCGGCGATAGCCGTGAACGAACCTTCTTCGATGCAGAGCGACACATCGTGCAGGGCCTGATGCTCAAACGGCGTCTTTGGCATGTAGATGTAATCGACATGCTGTAATTCTATGGCCAACTCAGCCCCTCCCCTCTGACTTCTGCTCATTTCCTTCTTGATAATACGTCAGGACTGCCCCGATGAGCTCTTCGTCCGTAAGGATGTCCCGCGGCAGCGGCAGTCCGTCGCGGCGCAGCTCCAATCCAAGCTCTGCCGCAAGCGGCACGTCGAGGCCGAGCCCCTTGAGTTTTTCCGTCTGGGCGAAGACCGCGCGCGGCGTGCCGTCCATGACGACATGGCCGTGATCCATGACGAGCACGCGGTCAGCGGCCACGGCTTCTTCCATGAAGTGCGTGATATGGACAATCGTGATGCCGCGTTCTTTGTGCAGGCGTTCGATGGTCTCCATGACTTCCGCGCGGCCCTGCGGGTCGAGCATGGCCGTCGGTTCATCGAGCACGAGGCATTTTGTCTTCATCGCTAGAGCCCCGGCGATGGCCACGCGCTGCTTCTGGCCGCCGGACAAAAGATGCGGCGCAAATTTGCGGTAATGCGTCATGTGGACACTCTCCAGCGCCTCGTGTACCGACTCGCGGATTTCCTCCGGCGGCATGCCGAGGTTCTCAGGGCCAAATGCCACATCATCCTCGACGATGGCCGCAATGAGCTGGTTGTCGGGGTTCTGGAACACCATGCCGACCTGCTGACGAATCTTCCAGAGTTCGCCCTCATCCACCGTATCCATGCCGGCCACGCGGCAACTGCCCGACGACGGCAGCAAAAGCGCATTGAGATGCTTCGCGAGCGTCGACTTGCCGGAGCCATTTGCGCCGAGGATGACGACAAACTCCCCTGCCTCAATCTGCAGCGTGATATCATCGAGTGCCCTGCGTTCCTGCTCCGCCCCCGCATGGTAGTCATGCGAAAGATGCTCGAGCTCGATAAAGGCCATAGTTTTCCCCCCTGAACATAATTTCTGCAACGGTCTCATTATACCGCAGATATATGGTCAACACAAATAATAAAATCAGTTGACAAGAATAGCTGAGTTTCTCTGCCCACCAACCGGTAAAAAGAGCAGAAAAAAAGACCGCCTGCAAAGGCCAATGTCATTAAGTTAAGCGGGGAAAATTTCATTTTCCCGCTTGCTTATCAGACATCGACCAGTTTCCGTTAAGTTAAGACCGTCCGATAGGAAAAGACACCCGAAATCCGGTAGATACCGGCGCTCGAGTGTCTTTTTTGCCGTTTCTGATGTAATTTTTCTGTTTTTGGACATACCAATTAGCATAGGCTGGGTTCTTGATTTTTGAGTCTATGCTACGCGATATATGAAATTGACTGCCGACTGGGTCTTCATCTTGCGCTTGTCCGACCGGCCCTCGCGGACTGGCTCGACGTAGCGCAGGATTTCATCGAGCAGAAGAATGGCGGTTGCGATGCGCTCCCAGAAGAACTTCTTACAGGAGTATGCCGACATGGCAAAATTGACCCGATATGTGTGTTTGCAGCCGCCTGCCTGTACTACGACGGCACAGGAAGTCATCCTCTCGCTGAAATTATACATAACCAAGGAGGCATAAATCTCTTGTAGAATGGAGTTTTCCTTGCGGGCATGGAAGTTCACCATACCGATGGCATATTTCAGATCCCTGAACGAGGTCTCGATGCCCCAGCGCATATTATAGAGTTCCTTGATGCGCTCTGCTGGAAAAGCGAACCTGTCCAGAGATGTGGCGATGGTCTCGTAGCGGTCTTCCGTTATCCTGAACCGCACGATGCGGATGGTCATCCGGTGCGGAGACTCGAAATCCCAGCACTGCGAAGATTTGATTTTGCCGAACTTCGATTTGCCGGGAATGTACTTGGCTGTCCGGTTCCTGTAAGCAATTTTATCCTCGTTGGTCTGGGTTGTCCTCAGCTCGATATGGATATCCGTATCGAGCTTTTTCATTGGAAGTGCCTTCACCTCGAGAATCCAGCTCTCCTTGACGCGGATCAGGTAGTCCAGCCCTTCCTTGCGATTGCAGTGCTCCATGAGGTTCATGGCTGCATAGCCCCGGTCGCAGATGAGGATGCTCTTCTCGGGAAAGTCAAGGCTGTTTATCATATCGACAGCGGCCTGCGGCTCGTCGGTGCTGTTCACGCCCTTGACGATGGCATCCACATACGTCTTGTTCATGAGGTCGTAGAATGCGCTGATGTGATACTGGTTGAAGCCGTCCGAATTGCTGCCGCCCCTTACATGCGTATCTGCATTATCGAGGTCGGTGGCTACCGTCACCTTGGTTCCGTCGCAGGCATAGAGATGATAGCCCATGTAGGTCTTGCTGTCGTGGCAGGCATTGTTGAACTGGTGCAGCATATACTTGAGTGCTTCGGGCTTAATCTTGCTCCGTTGCTGCACAAAGGCAGACTTGGTCGCAAATTCCTTGCTGCCCTCGAAGTAGTCGGAAATCTCCTTCTGGAGGGAGTTGCCGCCCATACCGAGGATGATGTGCAACATTCTCCCGAGGGGCAATGTGCGCTTCCGGGTGAAGTCCTTGCCGGGGTTGACAACGAACTCGGCGGGGTTCTCTACGATGGCCGAGATAGTCTTGTCCAGAGCATGCTTCACCATGGCAGCCTTTCCGGCAGCTGCATCGCTGCCTTTGCGTGATACCTTCGCCATTTGCCAGCCCTCCCCTCGGAACCATTCCCTGCTCGTTCTGATGGTTTCATCATACACGAGAAGACTGGCCCGGCGGGCAAATCCGCGACCAGCGAAAAATGGCCAAAATGGGGCCGCAAAGCCTGTTTTTACTGGAAAAACAGGTAAAAAATTGTAGGGCTACTGTTCGAAAAGGGGCGGATGAAGGCAGTTGAATCAATATCTTGTGGTTGCTGGCAATAAGATATGGATATCTTGTATACTGATTCGTGACTGTAAGCCCGCTATCGGCATACGGTAATGCGCCTTGGTACATCTCATCTGCAACTCTGGCAGCAACAGATTCTCTCATGGTATCTTTGGTAGTTACGATCATGGAAACTTGAGCAGCTCAAGTTTCCATGATATACTAATACCAGAATATCTACTTTGAGAGGAAGTGGCTGACCGATGGCAAAGAAAGGTCCGGAGCACGAGCGTACACGCATCCCTACGCTGAAAGCACTGATTAAGGCTGGCTGGAACAGGAAGCAGATTATCTGCCCGTCAGCGGATTCCGCTGATACCGAATGGAGGGTTCCAAAAACTCCTTCCGAGGCGACGAAAAGGGAGATGGGACGTTCGTTCGATTACTTCCCGGTTGACATAGCTATCTTTGACAGCATAGAGCATGCCGGTGAGTATGACCACCTATTTGGTATTATCGAGTGCAAGAAACCTGATGTAGAAGCTGGCGTAACCCAGCTTGAGACATATATGGGGCTTGAGCCCAGATGCCGCTTCGGCTTCTGGACGAACAGCGAGGACACTGCCCTTGTTTATAAACTTGCTGACGGAACCTACGAGGTCGCAAAAGAGGCTTCCCTGCCGAAACCCAGCGACAACCTGCGCCGGGCTGGCAAGGAACCGCTGACATACAACGACCTGGACACTCCCAACGCCGCGCAGCTTTCCATGCTCTTCTTGCGCCTGCTGGACACGATAGCTGCCAGCGACTCGGTTGCGACACGCCCCGAGCAGCGTCTGAACGAGATTGCCAGCCTGCTCATCGTCAAACTTGAATCAGATAAGAGAGGCATCTCGCACAAGGACGAACCCCTGACGTTCCAGATACGGGAGACGGTAGAAGCAACAGCGGCCGCCATCAACGAGCTGTATCAGGACTACAAATCATTGCGACCGGAGCTGTTCCTCACTGATGATGCCGACGTTATCCGGCTGAACGACTGGACGATTCACTGGGCTGTTTCGGAGATGCAGGGGTTCAATTTCAACAAGTCTTCCCACACTGCATTTTCTAAAGCGTTCCAGATTTTCCGTACCGCCAATCTCAAAATCGGCGACGGACAGTATTTCACGCATCACAGGGTCATCGAGGCCGGTATCAGGATGCTCTGCATCGACGACAGGGACAAGGTCATCGACCCCGCCTGCGGGACAGGCGGATTCCTCTACAAGGCTTACGAGGCTACATCGAAGTGCTATGGCGACGATATGGGCAGCCAGCCCGAAGCCCGCACATGGGCGCATGACAGGTTGTTCGGAATAGACAGGGATTCCATAAACGTGAAGCTCACGAGGGCCCTCATGGTGGCTATCGGAGATGGCTCTGCCCATGTGTATATCGGTGACTCCATCCGCACAGCGAAATGGGATTCGGAATACCCTACCATGAAGCTGGAAGCCATGAACGAGGAAAGTTTCACGGTCGTAGTTACGAATCCGCCTTTCGGAAAGCAGCTACGCATATCAGCCAGTGATGCCAGGCTGGGCCAATACACGATATGCAGGCACACCCCTGGAGGTGACGACAGCGAGAACTACGCCAGCACCGAGATTGGCATCGTATTCGTCGAGCTCGCCTACCGCTTGCTGAAGAAGGGCGGACGTCTCGGCATCGTCCTGCCTGAGACCTATTTCTTCTCGAAATCCTACACATGGTTCCGCAAGTGGCTCAAGGAGCGGTTCATCCTGCGAGGCGTGATGAACATCCCTATGGAGGCTTTTCAGGAGTTCTGCCGTGCCAAGACCAATTTCTATGTGTTGCAGAAGGTTGGCAAGCCTACTGTCTCCGTCCATGTTCCCAAGTGGTTCAGGAACGGCGAGTGCTGGGTCTCCTTCGCCCCTACTATCGGCATCAACAAAGATGGTTATGACCTGTACGTTGTAGACGAAGACGGTAATCGTGGCAAGGAAATCGATGACCGTGCATTGGCAGATGTAGTCTCCATGCTGGAGGGCAGAGATACTGACACCTCTGGGTTTGTCAAAATGGATGGAGCAGACTATCTTGGTGTTCCCCAGTATTGCGACCGTTCGACCGAGGCGACCATCCGACGCCTTGTCAGCCAGAAACTGCCTAGGTTCAAGCTGGAGCGAATCGGCACGCTCATCGAACAGGGCAAAGTCAATGTCCGCATAGGGCATGGCAGCCCATCAGCGGATGTCCGTAACGGTGGAATACCCTATATCAAGGTATCTGACCTTCGTGCAGGGCTTGTCAACGTCAACAGCACGAACCTCGTGCCGTATGGAGTGGCACAACGCATGTGGCATGGCGATACAAGCGGATTGCAGCCGTACTCCGTTATCACTCCCAGCCGTGCCAGTAGCAACATCGGCGAGCCTGTCATGCTCCTTCCCCAGCAGGTCGATGTCGTCATCACGAAGGAAGTCCTGATATTCACAGTAGGAGAAAAGGCCGACTTCGACAATTTCTATCTGATGTGGGCTTTGGATTTGCAGCCAGTGAAAGACGAGTGGAAGCGAATCATCTTCATGCAGACCAATAGGGAGGATGTTGGTGATAGATACAAGGACATCCTCATCCCTGTACCTGCCAATACAGAGGATGGCGTAGCTGTTTCTGAATCATATCGTTCGTACTATACGAAGCTGGCAGCACTGAAAGACTCCTTCAACCACGAGCGAGTAACCTTATAAGCACAATGATGAGCCCCGTCAGCGGCACGATTGGCTGGCGTGTTCTATCGCCCTGATTCCAAGTCGATGATCAACTTCTCGGGTTCCATCGGTGCTAATGACAACATGGTCGGCTTCGGATACTCTCAGCGGTTCGGTGAGGTATCTGGATTCGATGGAATGACGGATGAGGAGCTGAAGAATGCACTTTCCGAGATGTCTGGCAATATGAAAACTGTCAAGCAGGAGAACATTGCTCTAAAAGAGCAACTTGCTGAGATGAATTCCCGGATGGAAGCTCTGACCGCAAGGCTGGATTCCCTTAGTCCCGCCACCAAATAAATCATATCCCATACCAAAGGGCAGTCTCCCGAAACGGAGGCTGCCCTTTGTGCCCGTGCCTGATGGACAAAACATGGTCATTTTTCAATAAAAAAGCCACCCTACTTTTCGAAAAAATCGTCGTAGGGTGGTTTTCGATGCCAAAAAGCCTTAACTTAATGACATTGCCTGCAAAGGCAGACAGTCTTTTAAGATTCCGTATCAGATTATACGAGCTCGATGATAACCATCGGAGCAGCGTCGCCGCGGCGAACGCCGAGCTTCAGGATACGCGTGTAACCGCCCTGGCGGTCAGCGTACTTGCCTGCGATCTCATCGAAAAGCTTTCTTACTACATCTTCATCAGCCAGCTCAGCGATTGCCTGGCGACGAGCGTTGAGATCACCGCGCTTTGCGAGCGTGATGAGATTCTCAGCGAACTTGCGGAGCTCTTTTGCCTTAGCTTCCGTCGTCTCAATGCGGCCATATCTGAAGAAGGAAGTGAGAATGCTCGTGAACAGCGCCTTGCGGGCTGCGGAGTTACGTCCTAATTTTCTGTAGCTCATTGATTTCCCTCTTTCCTGTCAGTCGTTGTTTTTCTTGAGCGTTAAACCGAGTTCCTCGAGCTTTTTCTTGACTTCCTCAAGAGATTTGCGTCCGAGGTTGCGGACCTTCATCATGTCGTCTTCCGTCTTCTCAGCAAGGTCAGCGACCGTGTTGATATTGGCGCGCTTGAGACAGTTGAAGGAACGTACGGAGAGGTCGAGGTCTTCAATGGTCATGTCGAGGACCTTCGAAGAATTATCCTCTTCCTCCTCAGGGAAGGATGCTTCCTCTTCCTCCTCCTCTTCCGGCAGGCCGTCCATGTTCTGGAACAGCTTAAGGTGCATGACAAGGATGCCAGCGGCCTTGCTGACGGCCTCTTCCGGACGAAGCGAACCATCGGTCCAGACTTCGAGGATCAGGCGGTCATAGTCCGTGACATTGCCTACACGCGTATCCTGTACCGTGTAGTTCACGCGCTTTACCGGGGAGAAGATGGAGTCGATTGGAATGACACCAATCGTGTCGTCCGGCTTCTTGTTCTTGTCAGCCGGAACGTAGCCACGGCCACGCTCGACAGTCATCTCAATCTTGAGCTTGCCGTCTTCGTTGACCGTTGCAATGTGGAGGTCCGGGTTAAGGATCTCGATGTCGGCATCACAAATGATGTCGGCAGCCGTTACCTCTTTTTCTCCCTCAACATCGATGCGGATGATTCGCGGCTCGTTGCCTGACATCTTGAGGCAGAGCTCTTTGAGGTTGAGGACGATGTTCGTCACATCATCCCGGACGCCCGGAATCGTGGAGAACTCATGGAGTACGCCATCGATTCGGATGGAGGTAATCGCAGCACCTTCGAGGGAAGACAGCAACATGCGGCGCAGGCTGTTGCCGAACGTCGTGCCGTAGCCACGCTCGAGCGGCTCGCAGACAAACTTGCCATAGCGATTGTCTTCACTGATTTCCGCAATTTCAATTTTCGGTTTCTCGATGTCTATCATCTGGAATGAACCTCCTCAATAACACTATGCGCACAGGCACAAATATTCATTATTTGGAGTACAACTCGACGATAGCCTGCTCATTGACAGGAACATCGATCTCGTCACGGTTCGGGAAACGCGTTACCGTGCCCGTGAGGTTGGCCTGATCGGCCTGGAGCCATGCCGGAGCGGACAGTGCGTTGCTGGACTCCTTGAGCTCCTTGAAGAATGCGTTGCTCTGGCTCTTCTCAGCTACAGCGATGACGTCGCCTGCATTTACGAGTGCGGACGGGATATCAACGCGCTTGCCGTTGACCGTGAAATGGCCATGACGGACGAGCTGACGGGCCTGACGGCGCGTATTAGCGAGGCCAAGGCGGTAAACGACATTGTCGAGACGGCGCTCGAGAAGGCCGAGGAGGTTTTCACCCGTAACGCCCTGCATCTTCTTCGCTTTATCATAGTATCCACGGAACTGCTTCTCAAGCACACCGTAGATGAACTTTGCTTTCTGCTTTTCTTTCAGCTGCGTGCCATACTCGGAAACCTTACGGTTCGTGCGGCGGAGCTGACGTTTCGATTCTTTGGAACGACCAATAACAGCCGGCTCGATGCCAAGTGCACGGCATCTCTTCAGGGCTGGTACTCTATCAATTGCCATCGGTTAAATGCACCTCCTATTATACTCTTCTACGCTTCGGCGGACGGCATCCGTTATGCGGAATCGGAGTAACATCTTTGATCATGTTAACTTCGAGGCCCGTTGCCTGCAGGGAACGGATTGCGGCTTCACGGCCGGCACCAGGACCCTTGACGTAAACTTCGACCTGCTTGAGGCCGTGTTCCATAGCTGCCTTTGCAGCCGTCTCAGCTGCCATCTGTGCAGCGAACGGCGTGCTCTTACGGGAGCCGCGGAAACCAAGGCCGCCTGCGCTGGCCCAGGAAAGTGCATTACCGCTCTTATCAGTGAGCGTAACGATTGTGTTGTTGAACGTAGAGCTGATATGTGCTACGCCATATTCAATGTTCTTACGAACTTTTTTCTTCGTGCGAACTGCTTTCTTAACTGCCACCAGTTAACCCTCCTTTATGCGTCCTTTTTCTTGCCTGCTACAGCCTTTTTCGGGCCTTTACGCGTACGGGCATTGTTCTTCGTGTTCTGTCCACGGACAGGAAGACCAAGACGGTGGCGACGACCACGGTAGCAGCCGATATCAACGAGTCTCTTGATGTTCATCTGGCGCTCGCGGCGAAGGTCACCTTCGACCACGACGTTCTTATCGATGACATCACGAAGTTTTACAACTTCGTCCTCCGTGAGGTCTCGCGTACGAGTATCCGGATTGATGCCAGTAGCTTTCAGGAGATCCTGAGAAGTCTTGAGACCAATACCAAAAATGTACGTCAAAGCAATTTCAATTCTCTTGTCACGGGGTAAATCTACACCGGCAATACGTGCCATTAATAAAGCACCTCCTTATTCATTCATTAACCTTGTCTCTGTTTGTGTTTCGGATTTTCGCAGATGACCATTACACGGCCTTTGCGCTTGATGATTTTGCATTTCTCGCAAATCCGCTTTACTGACGGTTTTACCTTCATCGTGATATGCCCCCTTTTCGATATTGTCAGTCTTGTCATTTTGCTAGTATACCATGTTTCTGCGGTTCTGCCTAGGGGCAGACGCAAAAAAAGTCAAATATTTTTTCGCGATGGGCAAAATGAACAATACGACTTATTTGAATCGGTAGGTTATACGGCCACGCGTTAAGTCATAAGGCGTGAGTTCGATCGTGACTTTGTCACCGGGAAGAATACGGATGAAATTCATGCGGATCTTACCGGATACATGCGCCAGTACAACATGACCATTCTCCAGCTCCACCTGGAACATTGCGTTCGGCAGTGCCTCCAGGACTTTGCCTTCTACTTCAATAACATCTTGCTTCGACATGTCATTCTCCCTTTGTGAAAATTGGTTGGGCCAAACGCCATGCCCAACAACAGGTTATTCTTCAAAAAATTGCATATATCATTGTAATGGGCGGCCATAGGCCGCCCTTACAATAACATCTATCATTCGGTGATTTTTCACCGGCAGTACATCTTAAACCGAGGTTAAGCCTTCAGGGCTGCAATGAGGTCCTGCGTGACTTTCTCGATGGACTGTCTGCCATCGACTTCCGTGTAGACACCGGCTTTTTCGTAGTAGTCGATGAGCGGCTTCGTCGAAGCCTCGTACACGGAAAGACGATTCTTCATCGTCTCAGCGTTGTCATCCGCACGCTGGAAGAGCTCGCTGCCGCACACATCGCAGATGCCCTCTTTCTTCGGAGGGTTGAACTTCGTGTGATACGTAGCACCGCACTTCTTGCAGATGCGGCGGCCGACGGCGCGCTCGATGAGGTCTTCCGCCGGTACGTTGATGTTGAGGACACGCGTGAGCTTGAGTCCGAGATCCTTGAGGATGCCCGTCAGAGCATCGGCCTGCTCGACTGTGCGCGGGAAGCCGTCGAGGATGAATCCTTTCTTGCAGTCGTCTTTCGCAAGACGCTCGCGCACGATGCCGATCGTGACAGAATCCGGAACAAGTTTGCCTGCGTCCATGCATGCTTTTGCCTGCTTGCCGAGCTCCGTTCCCTCTTTGACAGCAGCACGGAACATGTCGCCCGTAGAGATGTGCGGGATGTCGAATGCTTTGACAAGCTCAGCCGCCTGCGTGCCTTTGCCGGCACCCGGGGGGCCCATTAACAGGATATGCATGATGCTTCCTCCTCTGTTTCTCTCATTTCTCTTACGTCTTTTACTTCATTTATTTCATGAAGCCTTCGTAATGACGCATGACGACCATGGACTCAATCTGCTTCATCGTCTGCAGTGCAACACCGACGACAATGAGCAGGGCCGTACCGCCGAAGTAGACACCCTGAATATGCGTTGCCGCAGCAATCATATTCGGGAGTACGGCGATGAAGGCCAGGAACACGGAACCGGCAAGCGTGATACGTGTCATGACGTGATCCAAATAATCTGCCGTTGGCTGGCCCGGACGAATGCCCGGGATGAAGCCACCGTATTTCTTCAGATTGTCTGCCATATCCGGAATCTTTACCGTAACGGCCGTGTAGAAATAAGTGAAGAAGATGATCAGACCGACGTAAAGCGCCGTCTGAAGCGGCTTGCCCCACTCGAGGTAGCTGGCGACCGTCTTGATCCAGGGCACATCAATGAACTGGGCGATGGTCACCGGGAACATCAGCACGGATGACGCAAAGATGATAGGAATGACACCCGCCTGATTGACTTTGAGCGGGATATGGCTGGAATGACCGCCATAAGCTCTCTGACCGACTACGCGCTTCGCGTAGGAAATCGGAATGCGGCGGAAGCCCGTCTCAATGTAGATAACGAAGACGACCATCGCAAGCGCGATGATGCCAAACATGAACACACTGAAATAGCTGATCGTGCCAGCCTGCACATAGTGGTAAATCGTTCCGAGGTTCTTCGGCAGCGCGGCGACGATGCCTGCAAAGATGATCAGAGAGATACCATTGCCGACACCCTGTGCCGTGATCTGCTCACCAACCCACATGAGAAACACCGTACCGGCCGTCAGCGTGATCGCGATGATCAGGATGTTGACGGGGTTTGGGTTCAAAATGGCAGCCTTGAGGCCAATCGACATGCCGATGGCCTGCAGGAATGCCAGCACAACTGTGAGATAGCGCGTGACCTGTGTCGTCTTCTTATGCCCCTCTTCGCCTTCCTTCGACCACTGTTCGAGCGTCGGGATGACGACATTGAGGAGCTGAATGATGATGGCCGCATTGATGTACGGCGTAATGCTCATCGCGAAGATGGAGAACTTACTGAACGCACCACCGGAAAAAAGGTCCAAGAGACCGAACAGATTGCCGTTTGCGAAGAGTTTCTCAATCGCAGTCGGGTCAACTCCCGGCACGGGGATATGCGTCCCCATGCGGAAGATGGCAAACATGATCAACGTGAAGATGATCTTCTGCCGCAGTTCGGGTATCTTAAAGATGTTGCTAAGGGCGGAAAGCACCTCAGATCACCTCGACTTTGCCACCTGCTGCCGTAATCTTCTCTTCTGCGGATTTCGTGAAGCCGTTTGCACGGACCGTCAGCTTCTTCGTGAGTTCACCGTTGCCGAGAATGCGGATACCATCCTGAACGTTCTTCAGGATGCCGGACTCTACGAGCACAACCGGATCAACCGTCGTACCGTCTTCGAAACGGTTCAGCGTCTCAACGTTGACTTCAGCGAACGTCTTAGCCCAGACATTCTTGAAGCCGCGTTTCGGGAGACGACGGTAAATCGGCATCTGGCCGCCTTCAAAACCCGTGCGTACGCCGCCGCCGCTGCGGGAGTTCTGGCCCTTCATGCCGCGGCCAGCCGTCTTGCCATTGCCGGAGCCGAGGCCGCGGCCGACGCGGTTGCGGACCTTGCGGGAACCAGCTGCTGGCTGTAATTCATTTAACTTCATCTAGTGCACCTCCTGTCTCGTTTAGTCTGCGATTTCTTCTACCTGAATCAGATGCTCTACTTTGTGGAGCTGGCCACGGATGGCCGGGTTATCCGGAAGCTCAACAACAGAGTTGATCTTGCGCAGTCCAAGAGCACGAACGGTCTTGCGCTGCGTTTCCGGGCGGCCGATCAAGCTTCTCTTCAGCGTGACTTTAACTTTTGCCATTTTGTGAGCCTCCTATTAACCTAAGATTTCCTGAACCGTCTTGCCACGGAGCTCAGCGACAGCCTCAGCACGCTTGAGTGCCTTGAGGCCTTCCATCGTTGCGCGAACCATGTTGTTCGGGTTAGCAGAGCCAAGGGACTTCGTCAGGATATCGCGGATACCTGCGAGCTCGAGAACGGCACGAGCCGGGCCGCCGGCGATAACACCAGTACCTTTAGCAGCCGGCTTCATCATAACTTTGCCGGCACCGAAGATGCCGATCATCTCATGAGGAATCGTGCGGTTGTCATAGAGTGCAACTTCGACGAGGTTCTTCTTAGCATCCTCGACGCCTTTGCGGATAGCCTCAGGAACCTCAGCAGCTTTGCCGAGGCCGACGCCTACTTTGCCTTTCTTGTTGCCGACGACAACAAGGGCACTGAACGAGAAACGGCGGCCGCCTTTGACGACTTTCGCAACTCGATTGATATATACAACTTTCTCCTCGAACTCAGGAGTTTCGTTGTCCATATTTCTAGCCATTCATTTACCTCCTTTGGACGTTGTCTTAGAATTTCAGCCCAGCTTCGCGGGCTGCTTCAGCGAGTGCGGCGACACGGCCATGATAAACATAGCCGCCACGGTCGAATACGACTTCCGTGATGCCCTTTTCAAGAGCGCGTTTGGCAATTTCCGTACCGATAGCTTTTGCAGCTTCGATGTTGCCACCGTAGTTCTCGAAACCCTTGTCCTGGGAGCTGGCGGAGACGAGCGTTACGCCCTTCTCATCATCGATGACCTGCGCATAGATGTTTGCGAGGCTGCGATAAACGTTGAGGCGCGGACGAGCTGCCGTGCCTGCGATATGGTTGCGAACACGCAGATGACGTTTCTGACGTGCCTTGTTCTTATCTGCTTTAAGAAGCACAGAGATTCACTCCTTTCCTGTATTTGGTCCTTATTTCTTACCCTTGGCGCCGGCTTTACCTTCCTTGCGGCGGATGTGCTCACCAGCGTATTTGATACCCTTGCCTTTGTACGGCTCCGGCTCACGGAAGCTGCGGATTTCTGCAGCGATCTGGCCGACAACTTCCTTGTCGATGCCCTTGACCGTGATGGCGTTGGCCGACGGAACGTCGAATTCGACGCCCTGCGGCGGCTCAACAACGACCGGATGGGAGAAACCAAGGGAGAGGTTGAGGTTCTTGCCCTTCTTCTGGGCACGATAACCAACACCATTGATTTCAAGGCTCTTGGAGAAGCCCTCCGTTACGCCGACAACCATGTTGTGGATCAGCGAACGAGTAAGACCATGGAGCGATCTGTGCGTTTTATCGTCGGAAGGACGCGTTACCGTGATAACGTTGCCTTCGACGGTTACTTTCATATCCGGATGAATGTGGCGGGAAAGTTCACCTTTCGGGCCCTTTACTTTCACCAGATTGTCCTCGCCGAGCGTAACCGTTACGCCAGCTGGGATTTCAATCGGTGCTCTACCAATTCTTGACATCTGTACACCTCCTGACTACTAATTACCAAACGTAAGCGATGACTTCGCCGCCGAGACCAGCCTTGCGGGCCTGCTTGTCGCTCATGATGCCCTTCGACGTGGAGATGATGGCGATGCCAAGGCCGCCCAGAACACGCGGAAGCTCATCGTGCTTTGCGTACTGGCGAAGGCCCGGTTTCGAAATGCGTTTGATACCGGAGATGACTTTCTCACGCTGCGGACCATACTTGAGGTCGATCGTGAGAACGCCCTGCTTGTTGTCCTCCGTGAACGTGTAGTCTTTGATGAAGCCCTCTTCCTTCAGGACCTCTGCAATAGCAGTCTTGATTTTGGAAGCCGGGATTTCCACCTTCTCGTGGAATACAGAGTTTGCATTGCGCAAACGGGTCAGCATATCTGCAATAGGATCAGTCATTACCATGTGAACCGATATCCTCCTTTCAAATGTTAAGAATTACCAGCTGGCTTTCGTTACGCCAGGGATTGCACCTTTGTAGCTCTGCTCGCGGAAGCAGATACGGCACATGTCGAACTTACGCATATAACCATGCGGACGGCCGCAAATCTTGCAGCGGTTGTACTTACGAGTGGAGAACTTCGGTTCCTTGCTCCACTTTTCAACCATAGACTTCTTAGCCAAGTTTCCTTACCTCCTTATGCTTTGAACGGCATACCCATGAGTTTCAGGAGCTCTCTGGCTTCTTCATCCGTCTGTGCCGTCGTAACAATTACAATGTTCATGCCACGGATCTTATCGATCTTATCGTATTCGATTTCCGGGAAGATGAGCTGCTCTTTGAGACCAACAGCGTAGTTGCCGCGGCCGTCAAAAGCCTTGTCAGAAACACCACGGAAGTCACGGACGCGCGGGAGTGCAACGTTCATGAACTTATCGAGGAACTGATACATACGCGTGCCGCGCAGCGTTACTTTGCAGCCGATTGGCATGCCTTCACGCAGTTTCCAGGCAGCGAGGGATTTCTTTGCGCGAGTCAGAAGCGGTTTCTGGCCCGAAATGATCGTCAGATCATTGACTGCAGCATCGAGGGCTTTCGGGTTGCCAACGGCTTCACCGACACCCATGTTGATGATGACTTTCTCGATTTTCGGAAGCTGCATTACGTTCTTGTAGCCGAACTTCTCCGTCATGGCTTTGCAAACTTCGTTCTGGTATTTTTCCTGTAATCTATCCACTTATGCTCCTCCTTTCTTCAATTATTTCGTCTGATCGATGACTTCGCCGCACTTCTTGCAGGCACGAACCATCTTGCCATTGACCTCTTTGTGAGCAACGCGCGTTGCTTTCTTGCAGGCCGGGCAGACGAGCATGACTTTGCATGCATGCATCGGAGCTTCTTTGACGAGGATGCCGCCCTGCGGAGCCTTCTGATTCGGCTTCGTGTGACGTTTTACCTTGTTGACGCCCTCGACGACCACTTTACCCTTCTTCGGCAGAGCTTCGATGACTTTGCCCTGCTTGCCTTTATCCTTACCGGACAGTACGACGACCGTGTCGCCCTTCTTAACGTTCAGTTTTACGAGTGACAAAATAGCACCTCCTCACAATTAAAGTACTTCAGGAGCCAGGGAAACGATCTTCATGAAGTCTTTTTCGCGGAGCTCTCTGGCTACCGGTCCAAAAATACGCGTGCCTCTCGGCGTCTTGTCGTCTTTGATGAGGACAGCTGCGTTCTCATCGAAGCGGATGTAAGAGCCATCTGCACGGCGCAGGCCCTTCACGCTGCGGACGACGACTGCCTTTACGACATCGCCCTTCTTGACCGTGCCGCCAGGAGCAGCAGACTTAACTGCAGCTACGATAATATCACCAATGTTGGCGTATTTGCGGTAGGAACCGCCGAGAACACGGATGCACATGATTTCTTTTGCACCAGTGTTGTCACCAACATTCAGGATGGTTTGCTGTTGGATCATTGTTTGACCTCCTTCTTCGATAATTTGGGATTATTTTGCACGTTCGATGACTTCAACGACTCTCCAGCGCTTCGTTTTCGAAAGCGGGCGCGTTTCCATGATCGCAACTTTGTCGCCTACATGTGCGTCGTTCTTCTCGTCATGTGCGTGGAATTTTACCGTTCTCTTGACCGGCTTCTTGTAAAGCTTGTGCTGCTCGAGTTCCTCGACTGCAACAACAACGGTCTTGTCCATCTTATCGGAGATGACTTTACCAATCTTAGTCTTACGTACGTTTCTTTCGCTCATCAGGGAGCCTCCTTCCTTTTGCATATCAGTATTCGTGATTAAGCCTTGAGCTCGTTCTCACGCTGGATCGTCTTGATGCGGGCGATCGTCTTCTTTACTTCTTTGATACGCATCGGGTTTTCAAGCTGGCCGGTGGCGAGCTGGAAACGGAGGTTGAAAAGTTCCTCTTTGAGCGAAGCAAGCTTCTGGTTGAGCTCCTCTGCGTTCATCTCGCGAATCTCATTAACCTTCATTTACTTCACCGCCCTCTGCTTTATTGTCTTCCTTCATAACGAATTTCGTCTTGATCGGGAGCTTGTGGCCTGCGAGGCGCATTGCTTCCATAGCGATCTCTTTCGTGACGCCATCCATCTCGAAGAGCACACGGCCCGGTTTAACAACGGCTACCCAGTACTCCGGCGAACCTTTACCAGAACCCATGCGCGTCTCAGCCGGCTTTGCCGTTACTGGCTTATCCGGGAAAATCTTGATCCAGACCTGGCCGCCACGTTTGATGTAACGCGTCATAGCGATACGAGCTGCCTCGATCTGACGGTTCGTGATCCATGCCGGCTCGAGTGCTACGAGACCATAATGGCCATGGCTCAGCGTATTGCCGCGATGAGCCTTGCCCTTCATGCGGCCACGGAACTGTTTACGGTATTTGACTCTCTTTGGTAATAACATTAAGCTTCGCTCCCTTCAGCTGCAGCCTTCTGCTGCTTTCTTTCCGGAAGAACTTCGCCCTTGAAGATCCATACCTTTACGCCAATGCGGCCATAAGTCGTATGAGCTTCTGCCGTACCATAATCGATATCAGCGCGGAGCGTATGAAGTGGAATACTTCCTTCACGATAGGATTCCTTACGTGCGATTTCTGCGCCGCCAAGACGACCGCTGCAGGCGATCTTGATACCCTTGGCGCCGAGGCGCATCGTGCGGCCAACGGCCTGCTTCATCGCACGGCGGAAAGCGATGCGGCGTTCGAGCTGCTGAGCAATGTTCTCAGCAACGAGCGTTGCGTCCATATCCGGCTGTTTGATTTCTGCAATGTTGATGTCCACGCGCTTCGTCGTGTACTTCTTCAGACCTTCTTTGATCTGCTCAATGCCCGAACCGCCACGGCCGATGACCATGCCCGGCTTTGCCGTATGGATCGTGAGCTTCAGACGGTTTTTGCTGCGCTCCGTCTCGATTCTGGACACACCGGCTGCCTGAAGGCTGTTCTTCAGATAGTCACGGATTTTGATATCTTCATGCAGGTTATCTGCAAAATCTTTATCTGCATACCACTTAGCATCCCAAGTCTTAACGATGCCAAGACGAATGCCATGCGGATTTACTTTCTGACCCAAACCGTTTCCCTCCTTGCTTAGTTCTTCTCGTCAACGACGATGGTTACATGGGACGTACGCTTCAAAATCTTGAAGGCCTGTCCACGGGAACGCGGATGGATACGCTTGAGCGTCGGGCCCTGATCAGCGAATGCCGTCTTGACGTAGAGCTTATCGACGTCCATATCAAAGTTGTTCTCAGCGTTTGCCACAGCAGAACGCAGAACCTTCTCGACTACCTCGGCACCAGCCTTCGGCGTGAATTTCAGAATCGCGAACGCTTCAGCGACGTTCTTGCCACGGATGAGATCCATGACGACACGAACTTTGCGCGGAGCGATGCGAACATATTTAGCTACTGCTTTAGATTCCACAAGGATTCTCCTTTCGCAAAATTATTTCAGAGAGGTCTTTCTCTCTTCGCCGGCATGGCCCTTGAAAGTACGCGTCGGAGCGAACTCACCGAGCTTGTGGCCAACCATATCTTCCGTGATGTAGACCGGTACATGTTTACGGCCATCATGAACGGCAATCGTATGACCAACGAAATCCGGGAAAATCGTGGAACTTCTCGACCAGGTCTTAACAACTTTCTTATCGTTAGCCTCGTTCAGGGCCGTGATCTTCTTCATCAGGCTCTCTGCAACGTAAGGTCCTTTTTTAATAGATCTTGACAAAGTGTCTCCTCCTTTCGTCAGGCGGCACTAGGCTGCCTGTCGATTTGTATTATTTCGTACGTCCTTTGACGATGAGCTTGTCGGAAGCTTTCTTGCGACGGGTCTTTGCACCCATAGCGCATTTGCCCCATTTCGTAACAGGGTGTTTGCGGCCAACTGGGGAACGGCCCTCGCCGCCGCCATGCGGATGATCGTTCGGGTTCATGGCAACGCCGCGGTTCTCCGGGCGAACGCCGAGCCAACGGTTGCGGCCGGCCTTACCAAGCGTGATGTTCTCATGCTCGAGGTTGCCAACTTCACCGATCGTAGCACGGCAGTTGATGTGAACTTTGCGAAGCTCACCAGACGGCATGCGGAGGAGTGCATAATCGCCTTCCTTAGCCATGAGCTGTGCGGAAGCACCAGCACTGCGGACGAGCTGTGCGCCCTTGCCGATCTTGAGCTCGACGTTATGTACCGTAGTACCTACCGGGATGTTCTTGAGCGGAAGTGCATTGCCGACCTTGATATCAGCGTCTGGGCCGGAAACGACCTGATCGCCGACCTTGAGGCCGTTCGGTGCGAGGATGTAGCGCTTCTCACCATCAACATAGTTGAGGAGAGCGATGCGGGCGCTGCGGTTCGGATCGTACTCAATCGTAGCGACGCGAGCCGGGATACCGTCTTTCGTGCGCTTGAAGTCGATTACGCGGTAGAGGCGCTTATGGCCGCCGCCCTGATGACGGACGGTCAGACGGCCCTGCTGGTTACGGCCGCCGTTCTTCTTGAGGCGTTCCGTCAGGGACTTCTCAGGCTTGCTTGCCGTGATCTCATCGAACGATGCGACCGTCATGAAGCGTCTGCCTGCAGAATATGGTTTAAAACTCTTTACTGCCACTTAAATTTACCTCCTTTTCTATATTATGCTTCGAAGAACTCGATGCTTTCGCCAGCAGCGAGCTTTACGATAGCTTTTTTATAGTCAGGGCGCTTGCCAGACGTGCGGCCCATGCGTTTCGTTTTGCCAAGTACGTTAACCGTATTGACTTTCTCAACTTTGACTTTGAAGATCTCAGCGACTGCTTTGGCAATCTCGATCTTGTTGGCTGCTTTCGCAACAACGAAGACGTATTTGCCTTCAGCCATGAGCTGAGTCGTTCTCTCTGTGATCAGCGGACGGATCAGGATATCACGTGCTTCCATTATGCGAATACCTCCTCGATGCGGGTGATGGCATCCTTCGTGATGAACAGCTTGTTATGATTCAGGATATCATAGACATTCAGTCCAAGCGCGTTGATGGCTTTTACACCCGGAATGTTGCGTGCGGATTTCTCAACGTTCTCAGCTTCATCAGCCGTGATGAAGAGAGCCTTGGAATCTACGCTGAAGTCGCCGAGCATCTTGACAACCTGTTTCGTCTTCGGAGCATCGAAGTTGAGGCTCTCGAGAACGATGAGGTCGCCGCTCTTGACTTTATCGGAAAGTGCGCACTTCAGTGCGAGACGACGCTGCTTGCGCGGCATGCTGAACGCATACTTGCGCGGATGCGGTCCGAAGACCGTGCCGCCGCCAACCCACAGCGGGCTGCGCGTCGAACCAGCACGAGCACGGCCCGTGCCCTTCTGCTTCCAAGGCTTGCGGCCACCGCCACGGACAAAGCCGCGCGTTTTCGTGGCATGCGTGCCAAGGCGCTGAGCTGCGAGCTGCATTACAACGGCCTGATGCAGGAGGCCTGCATTCATCTCTACGCCGAAGATGCTGTCATTCAATTCGATATCGCCAACCTGATTGTTGGTGATGTCATAAACTGCTACTGTAGCCATAATTGTTGGTGTCCTCCTTCCAATCAGTTTTTGCCCGGTTTAACGGTGTTCTTGATCACAACAAAGCTCTTCTTCGGGCCCGGAATAGCGCCCTTGATGAGGATGAGGTTGCGGTCTGCATCTACACGGACAACCGTGAGGCGCTGAACCGTAACACGCTCGCCACCCATGCGGCCCGGGAGTTTCTTGCCCTTGAGGACACGTCCGCCAGGACCAGAAATCATGGCACCAGTGGAACCCGGTTCACGATGGGATTTGGAACCATGTCCCATAGGACCACGAGCGAAGTTGTGACGTTTGATACCGCCGGCAAAACCCTTGCCCTTGGAAGTACCTGTAACATCAACAAGTTCTCCAGCACTAAATATGTCAACGCCGATGGTGTCACCGACTTTGTATTCAGAAGCATCTGCAAGACGCATCTCGCGAATGAATTTTACCGGCGCAACGCCAGCCTTCTCGAAATGGCCTTTCAGGGGTTTGTTTACTTTATTATCTTTAACTTCACCGAAGCCGAGCTGTACAGCGTTATAGCCGTCGGACTCAACCGATTTGTTCTGGATAACAACGTTGTTGCCAGATTCTACGACCGTAACCGGGACAACCTTGCCTTCTTCCGTGAAGATCTGAGTCATACCAAGTTTTCTACCTAAGATAGCTTTAGACATTCATTCCACCTCCTCGGATTAAAGTTTGATTTCGATGTCTACGCCTGCCGGCAGGTCAAGACGCATCAGAGCATCAACCGTTTTGTTGGTCGGCTGCAGGATGTCGATCAGACGTTTGTGCGTGCGCATTTCAAACTGCTCACGGCTGTCTTTATTGACATGCGGGGAACGCAGGATCGTGTAAATGTTCTTTTCCGTCGGAAGAGGAATCGGACCGGATACCATTGCACCAGTCTTCTTTGCCGTATCGACAATCTTTACGGCACTCTGATCGAGGGCTTTATGATCATAAGCCTTCAAACGGATTCTGATTTTCTGCTGTTTTGACAATTTGTTTTCCTCCTTATCGTCCAGGCTCTTGGCCCAAACATTTCTCCGTAACAGTTCCCTCGGGTACACCCGAGCCATCTGCCACGTCATCGCATTGGGGGGTACCATATTTATTTTAACCTTTAAATAAGAGCGACGCGAGCGCCGCTCTTAAGTAAAGATTAAGTTTGAAGATTAGCCTTCGATTTCCGTTACGCGGCCAGCACCAACCGTGTGACCACCTTCGCGGATAGCGAAGCGCAGGCCCTTCTCGATAGCGATCGGGGTGATGAGTTCAACTTCCATCTCGACGTTATCGCCAGGCATAACCATCTCCGTGCCTTCCGGCAGTTTGACAACGCCCGTAACATCCGTCGTGCGGAAGTAGAACTGCGGACGGTAGTTCGAGAAGAACGGAGTATGACGGCCGCCTTCTTCTTTCGTCAGGACATAGACCTGAGCTTTGAACTTCGTGTGCGGATGAATCGTGCCCGGCTTTGCGAGAACCTGGCCACGCTCGATCTCTTTGCGGTCGATACCACGGAGAAGAGCACCGATGTTATCGCCTGCTTCAGCGAAGTCAAGCATCTTACGGAACATCTCGATACCCGTAACAACCGTCTGTTTCGGCTCATCCTGCAGACCAACGATCTCAACCGTATCGTTCATCTTGAGCTCACCACGCTCAACACGGCCCGTAGCAACCGTACCACGGCCAGTGATCGTGAAGACGTCCTCGACCGGCATCAGGAACGGTTTTGCGTTATCGCGAACCGGCGTCGGGATGTATTCATCAACAGCTTCCATGAGCTTGAGGATGTTCTTCTTCTGCTCTTCGTCGCCTTCGAGGGCCTTCAGAGCAGAACCAGCGATAACAGGGATGTCATCGCCCGGGAAGTCATAGCTGGAGAGCAGCTCGCGAACTTCCATCTCAACGAGCTCGAGGAGCTCAGGATCGTCAACCTGGTCAACCTTGTTCAGGAAGACAACGATTGCCGGTACACCGACCTGACGAGCGAGCAGGATGTGCTCACGCGTCTGCGGCATCGGGCCATCAGCTGCGGAAACAACGAGGATAGCACCATCCATCTGAGCAGCACCAGTGATCATGTTCTTGACATAGTCAGCATGGCCCGGGCAGTCAACGTGTGCATAGTGACGTTTCGGCGTCTCATACTCAACGTGTGCCGTGTTGATCGTGATACCGCGCTCACGCTCTTCCGGAGCCTTATCGATATCAGCGTAATCTTCGAAAGAAGCTTTGCAGCCCGGAGTCTCGGAGAGAACCTTCGTGATTGCAGCCGTCAGCGTCGTCTTGCCATGGTCAACGTGACCGATGGTACCGATGTTAACATGCGGTTTAGTTCTTTCAAACTTTTCTTTAGCCATTGTGATTTTTTCCTCCCTTATTCACCTTTGTTCTTTGCGACAATCTTGTCAGCAATATTTTTCGGAACTTCATCATAGTAAGCAACTTCCATGCTGTAGTTCCCTCGGCCCTGAGTCTTGGAACGCAGGTCAGTCGAGTAACCGAACATCTCGGAGAGCGGAACGAAGCCAGTGATGACCTGAGAACCGTTGCGCGCTTCCATACCATCGATACGGCCGCGGCGAGAGTTCAGGTCGCCGATAACATCGCCCATGTACTCTTCCGGTACAGTGACTTCGACTTTAACATACGGCTCAAGCAGAACCGGATTTGCTTTTTCAGCACCATTGCGGAATGCCATGGAGCCGGCAACCTTGAATGCTGCCTCAGAGGAGTCGACTTCGTGGAAAGAACCATCATAGACCGTAGCTTTGATGTCGACCATCGGATAACCAGCAACAACGCCGGCTTCCATAGCCTGCTTGACACCATCTTCGATCGGTTTGATGAATTCCTTCGGAATAGCACCGCCGACAACCTTGTTCTCGAATGCGAAACCTTCGCCCGGTTCCTGCGGCTCGAGTTTAAGCCAGCAGTGACCATACTGACCATGACCGCCGGACTGACGAACGAACTTACCTTCTGCCTCAACAGTCTTGCGAATCGTTTCACGATAAGCAACCTGCGGCTCGCCGACTTTGCATTCAACTTTGAATTCGCGTTTCATGCGGTCAACGATGATCTGGAGGTGAAGCTCGCCCATGCCGGAGATGATCGTCTGGCCCGTTTCCTGATCCGTGCGGACACGGAAGGTCGGATCTTCTTCAGCGAGTTTCTGAAGAGCGACGCCCATCTTCTCCTGGTCGTTCTTCGTCGACGGCTCAACCGCAACGGAGATAACCGGATCCGGGAATACCATGGACTCGAGAATGATCGGATGTTCTTCATCGCAGAGCGTATCACCAGTCGTCGTGTCTTTGAGGCCGACAGCTGCAGCGATATCACCGCTGTATACGCGCTCGATTTCCTTACGATGGTTTGCATGCATCTGCAGGATACGGCCGATACGCTCTTTCTTGCCCTTCGTGGAGTTGTACACGTAAGAGCCTCCATCGAGGATACCGGAGTAAACGCGGAAGAATGCGAGCTTACCAACGAACGGATCCGTCATAATCTTGAATGCGAGTGCCGAGAACGGAGCCTCGTCACTTGCCGGACGATGATCTTCCTCGCCCGTTTCCGGGTTGACACCAGCGATCGGCGGGATATCCGTCGGAGCCGGCATGTAATCAACGATTGCATCGAGGAGCGGCTGAACGCCTTTATTACGATAGGAAGTACCGCAGGTGACCGGGCAGAGTTTGCATGCGACCGTACCCTTACGGATTACTGCCTTGATTTCATCTTCCGTGATGTCTTCGCCGCCAAGGTATTTCTCCATGAAGTCATCATCGAGCTCGGAAAGAGCCTCGAGGAGGATTTCGCGGTATTCCTCAGCTTTGTCCTTCATGTCATCCGGGATAGCAACTTCGTCTTCAACTTTGCCGAGGTCGTCTTCATAAACGATGGCTTCCATCTTGACGAGGTCGATGATCCCCTTGAAGGTATCCTCAGCGCCGATCGGCAGCTGGATTGCAACTGCGTTTGCATTGAGGCGCTCCTTCATCATCTTGATGACATTGTAGAAATCCGCGCCGGTGATATCCATCTTGTTGACATATGCCATACGCGGAACATTATAATTCTCAGCCTGACGCCAAACGGTCTCAGTCTGAGGCTCAACACCGCCGCGAGCAGTCAGGACTGCTACAGCGCCATCGAGTACGCGCAGGGAACGCTCAACTTCTACCGTGAAGTCCACGTGACCCGGCGTATCAATGATGTTGATGCGATGACCTTTCCAATGGCAGGTCGTTGCAGCGGACGTGATCGTGATACCACGTTCCTGCTCCTGAACCATCCAGTCCATCGTTGCAGCACCATCATGTACTTCACCGATCTTGTGGTTGACACCCGTGTAGAAGAGGATACGTTCCGTGGTCGTCGTCTTACCGGCATCGATGTGAGCCATGATACCGATGTTACGAGTTTTTTCAAGGGAATACTCTCTTGCCACTTTTAATATCGC
>OIYH01000221.1_pt1 | contig 48916 bp, 51 predicted proteins | sample 1587911 | NCBI WGS metagenome assembly OIYH01 (sample SAMN03283252) | human gut metagenome | biome: human-associated habitat; material: feces | host: Homo sapiens | place: USA | collected 2013
GTATTGTCAATAATCTCAATTTCACAGTTATATAGCGAAGCTATATATTCTACCAACTCAAAACCAAAACCTAAAAGCCTGTCTTTATACAAAACCACAACCTTTTCAACCTGATTTTGAGAAATGCGTTTGATTAGTTCCCGAAGTCCTTTTTTCTTGTAGTTAATGCCAGAACCAATATCACTTATTATCTCAAACGGTTGTCCTTTTGCCATAAGATATGTTTTCACATTATCAATCTGTCGTTCTAAATCATCCTTTTGCTTATGACTTGAAACACGACAATATCCGATTGTAATGCGATTTCTAGGCTTTACATTCATTACTTGGCTGAGCTGTTCATCAGAATAATATCTATATCCACTTGTTGTAGTATGATGCGGATGAAGTTTTCCGTTAGAATCCCAATTTCGCAACGTTTGTGCAGATACACCTATAATTTTTGAAAATTCATGTATAGAATAATATTTACTCAAAGCATCACTTCCTTTCAATATTATTCTATACTAATAACCTACAAAATTCAACAGTTGTTTATATACTTTTATAAGTTTTATTCAGCTGTTCTTTACCTCCTTGAGCTTTTTTGTTAAATATCTTTGTGAAACAGTGTACTGAAAACATTTGTTCTTTTTGCAATACCTGATATCTTTATTCGTTCCACAGAAAACAGAAAATTTTGTAAGAAGACCGGTAGGAACATTTTCCATATCCTGCCGGTCTTCTTGTAATATCATATTCAACTATGTGATGATCTTATATCTTATTCTTCACCCAGATAATATTTTCCATAAGCATCTGCTGCTTTAATTGCTGCAAATACAGTTTCCGGTGTCACTTCAAAAGGCATATTGTGAAGTGTATCATTTTCCGCACAGGCGGTCTTTGCAACTTCCATCAGCTGCTCATCTGTCACATTGCCGGCACCAAGTTCTGCCAGGGTAACAGGCAGCCCGACTTCGATGCACCACAAAATGATATCTTCCAGTTCTTCTTCCGGAACGTTTTCCAGTACCAGCTGAGTAAGTGTTCCAAATGCAACTTTTTCTCCATGATACATATGGTGGCATTCTTCCAGTACTGTAAATCCATTGTGGATCGCATGTGCTCCCGCAAGTCCGGCACTTTCAAATCCGATACCGGAAAGGAGCGTGTTCGCTTCGATCACTTTTTCGACTGCCGGTGTACATACACCTGCTTCCAGTGCAATTTTGGCTTTTACGCCTTCTTCCATCAGCGTATCAAAGCAAAGTTTTGCAAGTGCCATCGCTGCTTCCGTTGTCTTTCCGCCTGCACAGGAAGTTGCACCGCTGCGTTTGCATGCTCTCGCCTCGAAGTAAGTTGCAAGTGCATCTCCCATACCGGCTACTGTAAGGCGTACCGGTGATTTTGTGATAATATCGGTGTCCATCAGAACCAGATTCGGATTGGCCGGAAGGAACAGATATTTTTCAAAGATACCTTCTTCTGTATAAACAACGGACAGTGCACTGCACGGTGCATCAGTTGATGCGATCGTCGGGCAGATAAATACCGGTGTACCTGCATAATATGCAACTGCTTTCGCTGTATCAAAGATCTTGCCTCCGCCGATACCGATCACAAGATCACACTGATTTTCTTTTACAATATTTACCAGACGGTCGATTTCACTGTTGCAACATTCTCCGTTAAAATAATCAAAAACCACTTCACATGTACTTTCTGCAAAGCTGTCTTCGATCATTTTTCCGATTCTCTTATAACCGCCTTTGCTGATCAGAACCAGTGCTTTTTTTCCGCAGTTGGACGCATAAGTTCCGATTTTTTTCATTTCCCCTGCACCCTGTAAATATTTAGACGGGCTGATTAAAATTTTTGCCATTTTTAACACTCCTTTTCTTTTTGTCCTCAAAAGTCGTTATCCGCATCTGGCTTTTGCGTTTGGATTCTTTTGTAATGGAATCTGTCTCTATTATAATAATTGCATTGTACATTTTCAAGCCCAAACTTCCTTGAACGCATCTGCCAGATTGCCGTCAATATATCTGCTGAATTTTTATGCTTTTTTTCAAAAAAACAGAAAAATATTTTGGAATTCTTGCTTTTAAGGCTGGTATACGAATTTTTTTCTGTACATATATTCGTAAAAGTGTTAGATTTATAATTATACATTATCTAAGAAAGGATTACTATCATGCTTCAGACAATCGAATCCATCAACAATGCCGTTAATAACTTCATCTGGGGTGTCCCGGCGATGATCTGCATTATCGGTGTCGGGCTTTATCTAAGCCTGCGGACCGGATTTATCCAGATTCGCAAATTCCCTTATGCACTGAAAACCACGCTCGGAAGAATTTTCAAAAAGAAGGAAGCTTCTGACGGCTCCATGACTCCTTTCCAGGCTGTCTGTACGGCCCTCGCCGGAACGGTCGGTACCGGAAATATCGCCGGTGTCGCCGGTGCGATTGCGATCGGCGGTCCGGGTGCCGTGTTCTGGATGTGGATCTCCGCAATCCTTGGAATGTGCACGAAATTCACTGAGGTCACACTTGCCGTTCATTTCCGCGAACGAAATAAAAAGGGTGATTATGTCGGCGGTCCGATGTACTACATCAAAAACGGACTGAGCAAGAAATGGCAGATCCTTGCAATTCTTTATTCCGCCTTCGGTGTACTGACCGTTTTCGGTACCGGAAATGCCACACAGGTAAATACAATCACTACTGCGATCGACACTGCTCTGATCAATTTCAACATCATTCCGGAATCTGCATCCAAAACGCTGAATCTGGTTCTTGGTATTGTGATCATGCTTCTTGTCGGTATGGTTCTGCTTGGCGGTATCAAACGAATCGGAAGTGTCTCCGAAAAACTGGTTCCGTTCATGGCACTGTTGTACATCGTTCTTGCGATCGGTGTGGTTGTACTGAATTTTGAGAGAGTTCCTGCTGTATTCCATGATATCGTTTACGGAGCTTTTAACCCGGCTGCCGTCACCGGCGGTGTGATCGGAAGTTTCTTCCTCAGCCTGAAAAAAGGTGTATCCCGCGGTATCTTTTCCAATGAAGCAGGTCTTGGTACCGGTTCTATCGCCCATGCCTGTGCTGATACCAGCAAACCGGTAAAACAGGGTATGTTCGGTATTTTCGAAGTATTTGCCGACACGATCGTTATCTGTACTCTGACTGCCCTTGTCATTCTGGTAAGCGGTGTTCCGGTCAACTACGGAGCTGCCGCAGGTGCCGAGCTGACAATCTCCGGATTCACTTCTACCTACGGAAACTGGATATCTGTTTTTACCGCAGTTGCCATGTGCTGTTTTGCTTTCTCCACGATCATCGGCTGGGGACTTTACGGTGCACGCTGTATTGAGTTCCTGTTTTCCGAGAAAGTAGTAAAACCGTTTATGATCGCCTATTCACTGGTAGCTATCATCGGAGCAACGGTCGATCTCGGACTTCTCTGGAGCATCGCCGAGACCTTCAACGGACTTATGGCAATCCCGAACCTGATCGGTATCTTCCTTCTTTCCGGAACTGCCATCGCTCTGACAAAAGAATATTTTGCGAAAAAATAATTTCATAAAAAAAAGATCTCATGCAATCCTTATTCAAAAGAATTGTATGAGGTCTTTTTTATATGGTTCTTCTTACAGTCGCCTACAATCCTGCAAAAAACAGCTCGTAAAGGTCATCTTCCCCTTCCAGCATCGGAGAATTCTCGCCGCCCCCGTTTGTGCTTCGCCGCATGGCTGCATAAGCCTCTTCCCCTGCCGTGATCAGATCCATATCATAAATCTCATATCCAAGTTCCCTGCATTTGCTGCAAAATGCCGCAAATGGCTGTGATGCTTTCTTCGTTGCCAGAAGCTCTGCTCTCAGCTTCGGATCATGTAAAGCTTTCGTTCCTCGTTTCAGTCGTTCATCATCTATCACCCAGCCTTTGATGGTGTAGTCCTTGGTATCGCGTGTGACCTGACGAGAACCTTCGGTTTGAACTATCCGGAAATTCCGGATTGTTATTTCACCCTTGTTTCTATTCGTTGGTTTTCCCTCACAAGTTTTACTGCACTTTCTACGTGCACCGTATATCTATAGGTCTAATAGTTAAGTCTTACACCGCCCTGCACATCCTCAATAATACTTAAAAATCTATGTTTATGCAATAGTTCAATCTTTAAATCTTTTTGTTTCTGTATCTTACATTTCTCTGTCGGTGGCAAATCGGTGGCAATGCCACCATTCTACTACACCCTCTCTACCTTCTTAAGATATACCCATCCTGCACCGCTTTTCAGCTTGCCGAATCCGTTCTTTTCCTCGGTGATCACGTACTTACCTGGCTGCAAAAACGTTCTGGCAGCACTGTATGTTTTGGCCGCTCCTGTCCTGATTGGAACATTTGCGGTTTTCGGCCGCACATTGTATGGGAGTTTTGCGGATGTGTACACCTTTTTACCGGCATCGTTGTAGACATGATAACCGGTATGCTGATCTGCACACTGCTTGGCTTTCTTGAGCGTCTGAAATGCTCCGATCTGGCTGCTGGCGTTCTTCCAGGTCTTGCGGACACGGTACCATGGTTTCGTGGTCGCCGGAAGAATGTCACCGGATCCGGCAATCTTCTTTTCGAACTCGTCCCATGTCCAGCTGGTCCTGTAGTGGTTGTTATGGACATACGGTGCCGGGCACACCTTATTGACGATATCGTAATGCCTCAGGACATGATCGGCAGCGATTCCAAGCTGCCCCATCAGATGCTTGACCAGCCATACACAGGCCTCCTGCGTAGCAGTTGTGAAATACCACTTTGGATCAGATGCCAGTGCACTGTTTCCATCACACTTGCAGCACATTTCGATGCTGATCGTGTTGTAGTTGTTGGCTTCCGGGTGCTTCTGTTTGTAATAACCAGCCGTGCCAACCGCCCACGGCACGGCATCCAGACTGCAACGCTGGTAGATGGTGCCATCCCAGTAGATGTAGAAATGTGCACCACACCCATCTGCCGCCAGATCATGTGCCTGGCCGACCACGCCCAGATAATGCACTCCAATGTACTTTTTCTGATTTCCCCATGCCGGGACTCTGGATGATGATATAACATTTGTGATTTTGTAGCTCATAGTCTTTACCTGCCTTTCTCAGAGGACGCTCATGCGTCCCCTTTTTTATCTGCTTTCTGTGTCAGTATGTCGATCGCATTGGCGATCACTGCCGGCAGCGGTATGCCCATCAGTCCGGCATTCTCTACGATACTGATCAGCTCGTTCGCCATAAATCCGATGATCACAGCATTCCTGATGTAATCCACACCGATTGCCAGATCCAGCCGGTACGCTACCAGAACAAACAGCAGCGTCATGCATTTCCTGCACAGACCTTTCCAGCCTGTCCGGCTTTCCAGTGTTCCGGATTCCGTCTTCTTGCTGTTGTGGAACACACCGGCAACAATCAGACCGGATATGTAGTCAATTGCCATGAAAATGATTAAAGTTACAAGAGCCTGATCCCAGCCTCCAAAAAAATAAGCAATCGTCCCACCGATTGCTCCTGTGATCGTGCAAACCATTTCTTTTTTCATCCTCGTTAGTCTTTCCTTTCTTGTTACTCTGTGAGAACATTGATTCTTCGCACCCAGATACCTTCGCCGTTCTCGTTGGCTGATATCATCATATACTTTGCATTATCCGGAACAGTAACGATATAATCACAGTCCCCTTCTTCTTCGATTTCTACAGCTGAAACCATTGTGAATCCGGCACTGCTGTTATCAACTGCAAAAATAATCGGATATTTTCCGCGTCCACTACCGGCTCGTGATACCATGCTCGTATGTATGATATACCGTTCGCCTCGTTGTACATTCAGTGTTGTACACTGTGTTTTTGCCCCTTCCATAAGTACACACGAACTGCCAGCATCTTGTGCTTCCCACAGTTTGCCGTCTGTGATATACACTGTTTTTTCTACTGAAAAAATTGCCTGTACATTCCGGACATCCTTGCGTGTTTTTGCCATCAACGCCTTACTCTGTCCTGTAATACCTGCCATCTTTGTTTCCATATCTTTTACGTGCTCATTTGTATAACTCTTACACGCCTCAGCGTTATTGTAACATTCTTGGATGCTGTCATGGATCGACTGCCGGACATCCCGCCCGTAGACTGCCGCCAGTATCTTTTTTAAGTTCTCTGTTATAGCCATTCCTGTTCCCCTTTCCTATGAAAATGTCAGCTTCAATGCCGCATGCACACCACATGGTGCATTGTTGACTGCGTTGGTTGTATTCGGCATCGTTGCGGCAATAGATACCATATTACGGTTGACAACGCCCCGGTAGGACGATGCCGCTACCAGCGTGGATGCATTGCCACCATAAATATAATTCCCATTCTGCCGGATCTGCAGTCCGGTTGCCGATGCTATGCTAACAGAACTGCAGCCGACAATCGGTGTCGATACCGGAATGCAGAACTGCACTTCCTTGCCTGCGGATGTCACATAGCCAGCCGTGAAACATTCAATATTTATGCTGTCGCCCTTGGTCAGGATATTCATATTTCCGACTACAAACCAGTATGATCCGCTGTAGACCAGCTCCAAAACCGTGTACTGATCTATCAGCTCTGCAGGGATGTTGCTGTTCCGGTAATAGATTGGCTTCGCCCCTGTACTATTGACGTTCAGTGTTGGATTTGCAGCGGTGTTGGCATAACTGAAACGCACGAACACTCTTGCACCAGCTGCCAGCTTAAAGTTCGACAGGCTGACCGTCTTTGCGGCGGTCGATCCCGTCGTATAACACACGGCATAATGGGCAATGTCAGCTGTACCATTAAAATTAACGCCATCTATTGCCCGTGTCGTCTGGAGTTTTGTAGCTGATCCTGCATTTCCTGTAATCGTTGTTGGTGTTCCTCCTCCATTGGCATCTACATAACTTTTCACTTTCTTCCATAACTCAGTAAGCCCCGTTTTATCCAGATATGCCATGTGTCTTCCTCCTTATTGCATTAACGAATTACACGCAGATTGCATCGATCTCGGTGTTGGTGATTGCATCAATCACGAACAGACCGCCCAGTGCATCCCATGCTTTGCCGTCCCATGCCACGTTGGTGCCTGCCGGTCCGTAATCAGATGCGGCTTCCAGGTTGTACACATCACCGGCAACCTGCCCTGTAGTCGGCAGCTTCGTTGCATCTGTCAGGGAACCCTTGTACTTATATACGCCTGTAATGTCGGATTTCTTCGCATAGATACCAGATAAATCTGCCTCTGTTGGCAAATCATTCAGTTTTGAAAACATCGCTGGAGGCATGAGACCCATATTACCAGTAGTTGCAACTGGAATATTTGCTTTTACGGTACTTCCTGCAAAAGTGAGACCAACAGATGCTTGCGTGTAATCTTCCTCAGCATAGGCCATTGTCATGGCTTCCCATGTTCCTTTACCGCTCAGAAGTTTACCCGTATCGCCTTTCGCCGGTGCCGGTACCAGTCCGTGTGTACCTGCCGCATTAGCTGTTGCACCCTTGAAGTCAGAGTAGGTCGTGTTTGATGCCGGGATGCCTAAGCCTGTGATATCTGTCTTAGTAACTGGTGTCGTACCAGATACGTGTCCGGCTGCATCCACGGTCACTTTGTATAGTCCGTTTGTTTTCGCCGTATAACTCGGATGCACATATTTGTTCGCACCGGTTTCGATTCCTGTCAGTTTGTTCTTCTCTGCTGTCGTATAGTCGTTCGTAGACAGTCCTTTACCGCTTACTTTGTCTACCTTCCCTGATAATGCTGTTTTGATCTTGCCCCAAAGATAAGTTAATCCCGCTGTATCCAAAAAATTTGCCATAATGTTTTTCTTCCTTTCTTTTAGCTGTAAATGCAGATCTCATCAATCTGCCCATTCGTTATCGCTGTTACTGTTGTGTACTTCACACGCCCCTGCCCTGCCTGCAGCTGTTGCTGTGTGTATGTTAATGCCGTACCGCCAAGTGTGACCTTGCTGTTTGCCGGTTTCAGCAGGTCTGTCACTTTCTTGGTGATCTGCAGCTGCTGCTGTATGTTGTACGTGGGTGCTGCACAAAAAACCTTTTCACCGATCCGCAGCATATCCACATCATAACCGGCATCCGACAGGTCGATTGCAGATAATTCTGTCACCAGATTTACCCCGTTGATCTTCTTAAATGCCTTTTCGCCTTCTTCTTTCAGCTTCGTGGGGTCCTGTATTTCGGAAAACTCCACGGTCTTCGTGATGATGCCGTATTCTTTCACGGCTGCCGCGTCTTCCAGGTAATCCTTGCCACCGTTTACATTTGCGATTGTGACCGGCCATTCGTTGTTTGATGTCGATGACCCGAGCGGGATCAGACGCGTTGCAAGATCATCCGTCTTGACGTTCTTGGTAACATCAATTATGTTCTGCCCCTGCCGTATATCCTGGCCGCCTGCCTGTTCATATTCTGCCAGGTAATCAATATAGTGCACACCGCCGACGGTTCGTGTCCGGATATACCCGCCGCTTTCTGTGACGAGTTCATCCATTATGTCCCTCGTGGTGCTGTAATCGTTCCGCTCCCGATCTGCCGCTTCCCCGGTAATAGTCACCTGACCGATCAGGAACTGCTTGAAATCATCCACCTGTTCGTTGTGCTTCTTAACCAGCCACTTGAAATAATTTCCTGGCGTTGTCTTTCCCGGTACATCCGTGCCGGTCTTGTGGAATGGACGGATGATGCTGTCCTGAAAAAATACCAGGTCGCCTTCTGTCTGGATCTCCATCTCAAGGTCCCTGTCTTCGACGGTGTTCATCACAACGCCCCGGTAGATCGTCTTCTCACTGCCCGTCAGGCCGAACCGGATTACTTCCAGCATGGACTTTCGCCGCAGGACGGATGCCGCAAGCGGATGGTCCAGGACGATCGAGACATCACAGGAACCGTTTTTGTTGACTTCCTGCGTCAGTGCCCCTTCTGTAATACAGCGGCCTCTTATCCACGGATGGTACAGGTTGGAACCATCCAGCGTGATCTTATACATTAGAACCTGCCCCCTCTGTATTCTACGGAAACCGTGCCGCCATCCCCTTTAAACTGCATGGTATGGCTGCCCTCTGTGATCAGGATATCAGGCACCGTGCTGTGTCCTTTTGGGATCTGGTAGCTTTTTCCGTCATATGTCACTGTGACCGCCGCCGAAGCTTCAAAAACACACCCCGTCGGCATCACATCCCCTACGACCGTGATTTCACCCGGTACCGGGATGTTTTTATAGTCTCTGATGATATCCGTTTCAAAATTAAATCTGTCCCATTCCCAGTCATCCAGTGACGTTTTCCGTGCCAGCTTGTACGGCTCTGCATCCAGTGTGACCACGATCTGACTGTAATGCTGGTTGAGCTTGCTGCTGTCCACGCTTACCCTGGCATCGTAATAATAGCCGTCATCCCCGAAGATGACCGGGAGCCGCCTGCCGTGCAGTTTCCCGCGGATGTCACTGGCTTTTGACAGCCAGGTGCTGTAAGTCCCGTCCTTGAAGTCGAACGTCAGCTTATGTGTTGCATTGTCGTACACTGGGAAACCGGTAATGGCTTCCGTCAAGTCCAGTGCACCGTTCCTGCCGGGGATGGTCACGGTACTTTTCCGGACGGACGGCGTACCAAGGTCCACACCCAACAGTTTCAGCCCAAAATCGCCCATTTTATACTTTCCGATCTGTACATCCATCAGCTTTTCCTCCTCTGCCGGTTCCGTATTGTGTTCATGTTTTCATTGACGTATGGTGTGACCGCCTTGCCCACCGTCCTTCCATCCAGGTCGACCGTGGTATGGATCTCAGCCTGTAACTGCACCGGCTGATTATTTGCCAGGCTGATCTGTGGTGATGACACGTTGACCGTCGGGCTTGCACCCATGGATTCCAGGCTTGCAATTGTGTTCTGCATCCTTTCCACTTCTGCCATGACTGCCTGCATTTCCGCCTGGGTGCCCTGCTCGATTTTCTTCCTAGCCTTTTCATATTCTTTTGTTTCCCGGTATACCTGCCATTCTTTTTCTTCCTTTTTGGTTTTGGCAGTCGTTTTCTTTTTCTTTGCTGATGTCTTGCCCGAAGCTGCAGTTTCAGTGCCCTTTGCCTCTGCTGTCGTTTTGCTGCCTTCTGCTTTTTTGCCGTCTTTTCCAAGCCCAAACGCTTTTTTAAACGCTTCGATCATATCCTTTGCAATGCCCCGCATGGATTTTTTCAGCGTTTCTTTTTCACCATTCAGACTCTTGATCAGGCTTTTGGCGATCTTCTTTCCGGCTTCTTCGGTTGCTTCCTGTGCGGTCTTGGCTGCCTCTTCCACTTCTTTCGTCCATCCGGCTTTTGTGTCTGTCAGACGCTGTTCGAAGAAATCTTTCGAAAAGGTTTTAGACGAACTCTGCAGCTGTTCCCATTTCTCCTTGTACGCCGCCAGTTCTTCCGCTGACATTGCGTTCAGGTGCTCCACGAAGTTGTCTGCCTCGTTCAGGTCCATGCCAAGGATCTGGTCCATCAGGCTTTCCGGTATCTTGTCCTTAAGCTTTTTCAGACCTTCCTGGTACCGCTCGACTTGTGTCAGCTGGGTGTCCAGGTCGTACATATTGACCGGCTCTGACATCTTCTTTTTCATGTCGTCCCGAAATGAGATGATCTTGTCGTAAGCCTTCTGGTACTTTTCTGCGATCTCGTCCAGCTTCTTGTCTAAGTCGTCTTCGATCTTACTGTAAGCTTTCTCTGTCCCTTCTTTCAGGGCATCCATGAACGTTGATGTGTATTTGTTGGCATAGTTCTTGATCTTTTTGGCGTTCTTCCGGAGCTTTTTTGCTTCTTCCTGGAGCTTTTTCTTCTGCGTTGCATCCGTGGTGTTGCCCGCCTCTGTTTTCTTGTCTTCGGCCAGTTTTTCGTATTTTTTTACAACCTTATCCACATAGCCGTCAATCTTGTTATCCAGCTTGGAAACCAGGAGTTCCTGACGCTTGTCAAGCCCGCTGGTGATGGATTCCATGATCGCAGACGCCGCATCGGAATAACCGCCCTTTGCCGCATCCACTTCACCGGCTGCTTTGACAGCTTCCTCTGACATCTTTTTCATGGTCTTTTTCAGCTTCGGGACTTCGGCTTCAATGCCCTTGATCACACCGCTGACAATATTCTTTCCGATCTTGTTCTTGAAAACTTTAGATGGAGAATGGATACCAAGCTCGTCTTTGGTGGCATCTACAGACACTTTTGCAAGATCTCTGGCACTCTTTTCAACATCTCCGCTGCCTTCATCAATACCGACTGCCATACCTGCCGCCAGCATCTCACCAACTTCGTCACGCATGACACGGGATGGGGATTTTATGTTGCCTTCCTTTTTTGCCCCGGTAACTGCATTTCTGACCGCTGCCCTTGCAGCTTCTTCGACTGCCGGGGAATTGGCTGTCATACCGGCAACGGTTCCACGCATCAGGTTCGCACCAACGTTATAGAACCCGTTGTAATATCCCAGTGCTGCGTCTTCCGCTTTCCGGATGGAACTGCTCGCCGCCTGTGACACCTGTCCGGAATTCTGCTGGATTCCGTCCGCGGTTGCTTTCTGCGACTCTTTTCCGGCTTCCTCTCCGCCTTTTTTAGCCGCCTCCGTAACTTCTTTCTGGCCGGATTCGATCCCGCTTTTTGCCTTTTCTGTATGTTCCTTGCCGCTCTTCTCTCCGGCTTCGCCAGCCGCCTGTGCGATCTCCTGACCAGTACTGTCCCAGTTGGTTATAATGGCAGCTAATTTCTCTGAATAGGCTTCTGCCGCTTCGCCACCACTCTCAGAATATGCTGCCACTGCATCTTGTAATTCTTTTTTTGACATTTCTGTGCATGCTTTGACAAGATTTGCACTCTGAGGTCCCAGATCAACCAAATATGAAAAAAATTCTTTCGTCATGCCCTCTCCGGCACGTCCTGCAAGGGTTATCAGGTTATCTGCCCACTGATCTACACCATTTGCTGCACTTTTCAGATGTGTTACTACATCTCCTGCTGAAATCTCTTCACCGCCCGAAAAATCTTCGTATGCATTTACAACGCCTTTCAAGTTGTTCTGGATGGACGTTTTCATGTCCTCGTAGGCTTGTTTGACCTCATCTGACATTTCTGTTGCAGAATCTGCCACGCCCTGGTTTGATTCTTCAACAGCGGTTTTATACTCGTAAGCTTTCTCCGCTATTTTTTTGTATCTTTCGTCTGCTTCCGAAGTTGTCCCCTGTAAGCCGGCAACGACTTCTTTCTGTTCTTTTATCTGGCCGTTCAGGGCGTTCAGCTGCAATGCATATTTGTCAACCGGTTCACCGGCTGCTGCGTAACTGCTCGCCATTTCCTGCACGGATTCCGTGCCGTCCTGTACCGCAGCGTTATGCTCATTGATTTTCTTTACTGCCTGTGACCGCAGGTCGTTGAGCACTTCTTCCGCTTCTGACAGCTGGATCTGTGCCTCTGCCAGATCAGAAGCCGCCTTGTTTGCCTGTTCCTGATAAGCATTTGCAAGTGCCTGCTGCTTCATGGAATCGATCACGGCATCCACTGCGGATTTCTCCCTGTTCAGTGCCCCGGTTGTTTCATCAATGGAAAGTCCAAGCTCCGGCATGGCCCCGTTGAGCTGGTCGACGATCGTGTTCATCTGTGCTTTGTCTGAGGCTGTTTTATTTGTTTTATCCGCCAGCTCGTAGAGTTTGTCCGCAAGGTTCTGGTAGGTAGCCGCTTCTGTTTTCGCACTTTTGATGCTTTCTTTTCTCTCTTTCGCATGCTCTTCCATGCTGTCTTTCAGCTCATCGTAGGAATCCTTGCACTGATCGATCGCCTTCCGGTTCTTTACTGACTCCGATGTCCGATCTTTCATGACCGCACCGAATGCAACGGCCGCCGCTGTAAGGGCTGTAAGGGCTACTGCCACCGCACCGACTGGATTCGCAAGGAGTGCCGCTGAAAACTTCGTAAATGCTGTTGTAACCTGTTGAACGACCAGCAACCCGACCAGTGCCGCTGCCAGCACTGCAAGGGCTGCTGCCAGTGCCGTGACTGCCGCCACTACTTCCGGGTGTTCCTTGACGAACTCCGTTGCCCATTCCATCGCATCTGCCCCGCTCTGCTGGAGTTCCATCAGCACCGGTGCAAGCTCATCACCGATCGCTATCTTCAGGTTCTCGATGGCGTTCTGGAAACGCTGCTGAGCAAATTCCCCGGTTTCTGACATCTTCTCAAATGCAGTGGTTGCCGCCCCGGTGCTTCCTTCCATCGCCTGCACCAGGCTGTTGTATTTGGACGTTCCGCTGTTCAGGATGGACAGCATACCGACGCCGGCCTCGGAACTCGACCACATGTTGTTGAATGCGGTCGTGTCACCGTCCACACTGTCGGCCAGTACCTGCAGCACATCTCCAAGTGAATTGCCCTCTGCCATCAATTCCGCGAAAGTCTTGCCGGTCTGCTTCTTGAGCGTTGATCCAACAACGGAACTTGTGCTTCCAAGCTCATTCAGTGCCGCCTTGACGTAGGTCGTTGCCTGTGCGGTCTGCGTACCGTTGGCGGTCAGCAATGCGTAGCTGGCTGCCAGGTCTTCCAGGTTCATGTTGTACGCCGCCGCCAGTGGGATGACCATGCCCATGCTGGCACCTAACTGTGCAACGGATGTCTTACCTAAGTTCTGTGTCGTGATCAGGACGTCTGAAATCTTCGCTGCATCATCCGCAGACATACCATAGGCATTGATGGCGGTCGTCAGGATGTCCACGGCGGTCGTGGTGTCGGAAAACCCACCGACAGCCAGCTTGTTCGCTGTACCGACAAAATCCACCGCACTTTCGGTCGCTACCGATGCAGAAATGGCCTGGTAGGTCGCTTCTGCCAGTTCCCCGACACTCTTGCCGGTTTCACCGGACAATGCCAGGATCTCGTTCCTCATATCACCGAGCGGCTTCTGCGACTCATCTGCAATCGTGCCAACCTTGGCCATCGCCGTTTCGAACTCCATGCTTGCCTGCGTGCAGCCCATGAGTGCGTCCGTGATCGCTTTCACGGATGCCGTTACCCCGGCAGCTACCAGGGCCTGTGCAAGGGCATCAATGGCTGTACTTGCCTGGTCTGTCCCTTCCTCGAACCCGTCCCCGATGCTGTCGCCTATGTCAGAGGCACTGTCTCCCACGTCTTTTGCCGCATCCGAAACGCTGTCCACAACGTCCGACATGGCATCCTCTACTGCTTCCGCTGCACTCTCGCCTGCTTCTTCCACAGATTCCACAATGTTGTCCACAGCGTCCTGCACGGACTCTGCGGCATCCTGTCCGGCATCTTCCGCCGCATCTGTGACCGCATCCGCCGCATCTTCTGCTGCGTCCTGCACATCTTCCAGTGCATTTTCCACCTGCTTTGCCGCTTTTTCTGCCTCTTTCCCTGCTTCCTCTGTCGCCTGGGAAACGGCCTGCTCTGCCTGTTTTGCCGCATCCCGTGCATCGGAGGCAGTCTGCTGCGTTGCACCCTTCGCTGCCTGCTCGATCCGCTTTAAGCCTTTCTGAAATCCACTCTCGTCGATCTCAGTGTCAAATCTTAGTGTTCCGTCTGCCATTTCCTGCCTCCCATCTTCTTATCAGTCTCCCCACATCGCAGCCGCGAACAGGTCACCGATCTGTTCCTCATCCCGCTCGTCTTCCAGGGATATTGCCCGCTGGATCTTCTGGATTCGCTGGCGTTCCTGTTTGTCCCTGATCTTTCCGGCATCGATCGAACGGTAGCCGATGCGGGTTTTCGTGCCGGAATCATCCGGCAGGCCTTCCAGCAGCATCTGGAACTTCTGCCAGTGCAGATATTTACAGGCCAGCAGGTCAATGCCGTAATAGTTCCGGAAATCGCTGACGATATACGGTGCATCCTTCTCATAGCTGAACGTCTGCTTTCCACTGCCTTCACGCTCTTTTTCCTTTTCTGCTGACCGGATGCCGGCAATGAAATCCGTGACTGCCTGGACGGCCCCCTGGATGTCCGGCGGAATCTCTTTTTTGTATAACCGCAGGATCAGAAAGAGCCGGCTGCCCGGCTCCCCTGCCTGCTTCACTTCCCCGATCAGCTTCAGCACTGCCCGGAAGTCCGTCTTGACCGGGTACAGGACGCCCCCAACCTCAACGCTTTTCGGCAGTGGTTCATATAATGGGTTCACAGGTCATCAGCCTACGGTCGGCTTTTCCAGGAACGTGCAGCTCTTGCCGTCTGCCGCAACCTTGGCATAGCCCTTGACCGGTTCGGACTTCACGCCGAACGACCCGGAATACTGCAGTGCATCGGTTCCGTCACCGGATGCATCCGGGAGGATGGAGAACTCACGTTTTCTTGCCACGAATTCATCCTCTTTGGTCGCTTCGCCCTTGTCGAAGAAGTCCACGACCACGATGTTCCTGGTCTCCCCGGTCAGCTCGTCATCGTGCACGGATGCGATGTCCATCAGGATCGGGTTGTTCTCGTGCATGTCGAAGTTATAGGACCATGAGGTGCCGTAACCGGTCACGTCGCTGTCGCTGGAATCCTTGTCCACGTACTGGCGTTCATAGGTGGTCGGGTTCTTGGACTCTGAAAGTGTCGTGAACTTCTCCATACGGGTAAATTCTGTTGGCTCTGCCCCATCGCTGGCCGGTACGCCGTAGAAGGACACCCTGCCGGTTCTCTTGACTAATTTCGTTTTATTATTTTTTTCTGCCATAATTTAAGCCTCCTGTTCATAAATTAAGCGGCACTCGATACGATACGTAGCAAGATTAGCTTCAGCATCGTACAGGTAACCGCTGTTTAAGGTTTCAACTGCTGTTGCATGTTGTTTTTCGTTTGCCAGCTCCGGAAGTTCCCCATCGTCCGAGGATTCTTCCAGCCACTCCTGAAGCCCCTGGTAGAAGCCGCTGTTCTCGATATTCACCCTGGCATCCTCGTCATAGGTTTCCTTGGAACAAACCGCAAACTGGTACTGTTTCTTTTTCCCGCCATCCACATATTTCTGGATCACCGGGTCACATGGGAGCGGGTCGATGGAATAACTCATCTCCTCCCCCAGGTAATCCACGTTGACCCGGCCGTCATGTAAAAACGGACAGGTCAGGAAGAATGTGCGGATGCTCTCGATGATGCTACTTTCCGCATGCAATTTTACCCGCCTCCTTCTGGATACTGTCCTTGTGCCGGTTCTTCATACGTTCGAACCATTTGGACTGCTTTTTGTGCTCATAGTACTGTCTTCTGGCATATGGTGTGGACTGCACGATCAGACCGGAACCGGTAACCGTGCCAAGCGTTACCGCTTCCCTCAGTACACCGCTCCGGAACGGTGTTTCCGGTTCCATACGGTCTATACATGTCTGATCCACGTAGGTCTGTGCCCTGGCAAGATTTCCGTTAAGCCTTGCTGCAAGCCCGGCATCCCATTCTAGGCTTGCTGTGAATCCGCCGCTGCCATGTCCGCTGTAACGGACGTCCTGCGGCTGCCGGATCTGGAACGTTTTCCTGGTCTCTGCCATCATGCACCCCCTGTCACCCTGATGTGCGGATTGCCGCCATACCGGTTGTAGTTTGCCGCCGACACCTTGAAATGCTCTGTGCCGGCCAGGTCTTTCGCCGTCTTCATCTGCACGCTGCACTGACCTTTTACCAGGTAATCATCCTTTTTTACCAGGACTGTTATATCTGGTATGCGGACCGTGAAAGTGTCCGCGGTCTTCCTGCCTTCCGTGGTGACGCTGGACTGTTCTGCCTCGTACCACCAGAGTGCCGGGATGTATGTACTCCCCCACTCATCCAGACGGGTTGCCGGATTGTAATGGCGGTGGTAGAGGGTTGCGTCAGTGTTGGTCAGCATCGTCATACACCCCCATATTCAACAGGCCGGTCGGTTCCAGGTACAACGCCGCCGTCTGGTAGATCTTGCCCGCCAGTATCTCCTGGGCGGTTTTGCCGCCCTGTTCCTGCACATACGATACAGAATAGCCGTCTGTGTTTTCTGATGCGACCTCCCTGCCCTGGTGTTCTGCCTTTGCTGCCTGGTCTGCGTACAGAAGGTCACAGCACGCACAGGCGGCATGCTGCACTTCTTCCATGGATCTGTCTGCCCGGTCAAACGTGATTCGCCGGATGTGTGCCGACACCGGCACGATCACCCTGCGGAACTGCTCTTCCGTCAGCTCACCGCCATACTGCCCTGTATAGAATGTATAATCGGTATACTGTGTCATAAGCCCGTCCTCTCAGGCTTTGTGTGACACGTAGAAGCCAGCCGCTTTGTTGCGGTAGTAATCCACCAGGCCATACTTGCGGTATTTCAGGATATCGCCGTCTGCATTCGCATTCAGGCTTGCCGGGATGATGTCGCTCGCAATGTGCTTATCAAATTTGATGATCGCCGGTTTATGGATGATCATGAAGTTGATGTCCTTGCCTTCTTCCGAAATTTTTTCGTAGTAGGTAGAAATGCTTCCAACTGCCGGGCTTTTGACCGCTTCATAGCTGCTGCCGCTCTGTGTATAGTAGGTTTTCCCGGATACCACCGAAGAATCCTTCGTCTTTTCGTAAGCTGCCGTGCCTCTCGTGTAATGTCCGGCTTCCTCACCCTCACTCTTTCCATCCAGCAGATGGATCGCGGTATAGAATCTGGACTGCGGCACCTTCTTCTTGATGTTGAATGCATTCAGGATCTCACGGGACTTCGTTGTGTCCAGTGCCATGACCCCGTTCATCAGTGTCGGGGTCGCATACAGGATCCTGCCCTCTTCCGGCACTTCGTCCTCATCCATCACGTTCTTTGCCTCGATCAGGGCTTTCAGGAACGCTTCTGCATCCGCCAGGTTCTCCGCTTTCTTTGTGATGCCGTCAAATCCGCAGATGGTCGCAAAAGTAAATGCATCTGCCTCCGGTGCTACCCTGGTTCTCTGCAGCTCTGCTCCTGCCCTCGTAAATGCCAGGTTCATAGACTCCTGGTTGTCCATCGTATCTACTTCCAGTTTGGCACCACGGTCATAATTGAATCGTGCAGTTGCCCATTTCAGTGATACAGCCGCAGAAGTATAACCGGAATTGCGGTCGTAATTTCCCAGTCCTCCGACCTCGATCTGTGGGTATAAGATCTCGCTCACATTTGCTCCGGCACGCATCATGCTCGGATCACTGGTCAGATCTGCGGTCACAGATGCACTTTTGTACACCTCGTCAATGATATCCAGATAGTTTTTTGCTAATTCAATCGTATTCGCCATGTTTCATCTCTCCTTTTCTATTTGCTTTCCGCAGGTGGTAAACCTGCTGCTGCCCTCATGGCAGCCAGTGCCGAGTCCGTTCCGCCGTTCCCGCCGGACGGTCCGACCGGATTCTTGAAAGGTTCATCTGACCCAAACAGATAAGCGTCAGACTCTTTTGCGGCATCCAGTGCTTTCTTGATGTCCGCACTCTGGTCTTTGGATTCCCTTAAGGCATCCATGTCAAGCAGTGCCATGACCGCCTTTGCATTTCTGCCGCCTGCTTCCTTGATCGCAGATCTGACGGAATCTGTAAACACACGTTCCGCTTCCTTTGCGTCATACGTCTCTTTCTGCGTCTTCAAGTCGTCCTGGAGTTTTGTGATCTGCCCTTTGAGGTCTGCGACGTCCACGCCGTCAAACTCCTTGAGCTTCCCGTTTACCGTATCCAGTGAAGTCTTGTACTCGTCCCGCTGGTTCACTGCTTTGTCGTACTCGTTTTTGGTGCGGTAGTTCTCCTTCCAGGACTTGTCAAAATCTGCCTTTTTCTCTCCCGGGATCTCCAGACCGTAATCTTTCAGAATCTCATAGATATTTTTCATTGCTTCGTTCCTCCTGAAATGTTTTATTGACCGCTCTTTCGGCGGTGTGGGATATAGCCGGTTAGACCTCCGGCCGGGTAACTGCCCAGTTTTACGCCTTATGGCAGGGCATAAAAATAAGACACGTAACCCCGTGCCTTAAAGGGAGATATCTGGATCACCGCCTTTCTACGGATAACCGTCTGCCGTTGAACTGTATCGTGTCGCCGATCTGTGCCACTTCATCGCCAATCTTCACCCCCTTCAACTCTGCGTGTCCGTCATTGTTCCGATATATGAACTTGATTGTCTTGTAATTGATCCGGCTCGCCAGCCAGTTCGGTGCAAGCCTGTCCGCGTCTTTTGTGACTGTGTAGTGTTCAGTCATCGTGTGTAACCTTAAGTCCGAACTCTGGAAGAAAGTTAATCTCGTAATGATACTTATCTACCTCAGCCCCTGAGATATCTTCAACAACATACATGGTGTAATTATTAAGATATACATAATCTTTCTGATATTTCCCTTCTGCTGTTTCAATAATTACTTCCAGTTCGTTGTCTGAATTATTTTTCAGTGCAAACGTTCCGGTCAGTTCAAGCAAAATAGTATCTGTTCGTGCATTCAGAACGGTAAGTTTTCGCGTTACATTGAAGTTATCAGCTTCCTTGGAGATATTTGTACTTACCTGATCCGCTTCTGTGCATCCAGTCATTGTAAAACAACTCACTGCTATCAGTACCAGCAATGCTGCTATTTTTCTTTTCATCACTTATTCCTCCGTATAGCATGTATTTGTCACTTTCTTGTACACATCTTCGTAAAGTTCCTGCTTATCACCGTTGTATGTATACTCTGCATAGATACCATCACCGCTCACCGTAGTAGATACAAGACATTTGTAATTCTGTAAAGTCTTGCAGCTCCATACTACGAATACGTTAGATAAGTCAATTGGCGGCGTTACCGGTGTATCGGCAAAACCATTCTCGTTGTACCAATCAACCAGTTTCTTTTTACAAACGCTTTCAAAATGTGCCATTCCTGTAATAATCATGTTTTCATCCTCGCTTTCTTAATACAGTGTTGATTTATTTAATTCTTCCACCAGTTCCCTCTCACGTTCTGAAAGTTCATAACAGATGGCATCCTCTGCCTGCTTTCTGGCATTTTCTGCTGCCTGCTTTTCTGCGTTTTGCTTCCTGGCTGCCGCCTGGTCTGACAGCAGAAGCCCTGCCCCGTAAATCTCTTTTTTCATGGCTCTCTGGGCGTCCAGGCTTCGCACAAGCTGGCATTCTTCACGCCTTACCCTGAAATGTACGCCGTAGCGTGCCATTTTCTGCATCATGGCAGCGGTGACGATATGATCCGGATAATCATCCTTTGACAATTTCCGTGCATTTTCCTGTTTCAGCTTTTCCACTGTATCATTTACCAGCCGGGTCAGATCCGGTGATGTCTCCGCTACCGTTTCCGGTTCGAAGCTGGTAATAAACGATGTTCTCACAGTTGCCCCGTTTTCGTACACGATCGAACAGTCACACACAATGTGGTTCATTCTGTCCCAGGTAGTCTTGCCGGATAATGCCGTGAGTGACGGGGCAAACAAAAAGAACGGGATGCCCCGTTCCAGATAAAATTCACATATGTTTTTCAGGATGGAAAAAGGTGGGTTGTCCACCACCACACATCCCGGCGGATATTCGTCTTTTTCGTAATCGCCGCCTGGCCAGAATGGGCGAATCACGTTCTCAGGATCAATATTGTAACGTTTGCACACCCAGTCCTTTATGACTTCGTATATCTCCGATGGTGTATAGCAGTCGTCTGTCGTTTTCTTCGGTTTGAATTTCTCGACAAATTCTTCATAGGTTTTACTTTTTATATTTCTCACCTCCCTGCAAAATGGGTACAAAAATAGCACGCATCTCTGCGTGCTGTATACCTGTATCTTTACTTTTTAATCATCATAGCTTTTCAGCTTCCACAATTCCACTTTTGAACGGATAAATGCGATATCTTTCTCCAGAAGTTCTCTTTCTTCCGGCGTGATGTCGTTGTATTTTCCCATCTCATAGCGTGGGATATGATACGACAACTGCTCCAGTACTCTCTCCTCCAGAATGTCGTGCTCTACTTCATAAGCTCCAATAGAAATGATCCAGAGTGCTTCTGATGTACCGACAAGCAGATCGTTATCTTCGTCCGTCATTCTATCCGTAACTTGTCTTGCTGTCCAACCATGATTTTTGATGTAACGCATAGCATCTTCAACGCCTTCTTTATATTCCTGATATGTAAGATCATCTTCTGCTCTCATGTTACCTACCTCGTTCTTCCTGCCCATGGCTTGTTTTTATTTTTTTCTGCCTGCTTCTTCGCATTCGATACTGCATTTACCTTGACATTTGGAAAGTTCTCTTTAAACTGCTGCATAACTCCTCGACAGCTTTCGCACATACAGCGTTCTGACAACAAGTTAAGTGTATGTTCTTTTCCATCTCCTGCAACTGATGCTGCATATTCAAACAGTTTCGCTTCACTATCACCAAATCTGTCATGATTTCCCACAACCGTTGTTTTAAATTTAGGCGATTTTGTTTGTAAAACAAGAGTTGTTTTGTCTCCTTTAAAATTGGTATATGCTGAATCTCCTTCTTCATCCAACTGACTATTTCCAAACTTTGTAACGCCGTCAAATTCCATAACTGCAATATTACCTTTTCTTTTTGCAGTTCCAGTGAAAAGCTCTGTCTTCGTCTGAAATGCTTTCTGATCCAGTTCGTAAATCTTGGATGGGGACATTTCACCGGAATCAACATCGTACAGTCTTACAACCGAATATCTATGCTGTAGTTCGTCCCACTTCTCAGGATCATTATACTTCATCTGCCTGAAATCCGCAAGACTTCCGGCATCTTCTTTCAGCACTTCCTTGTACCGTTTGTACTGGTTCGAATCAATCTTTGCGTTTCGTATCATCTCCGGTGTATAGCGTGCGTTCTGCTGTTTCGTGTTGGTCGCTACCTTGCCCAGTCCATCCTGATAGATTCGTTCACGCTGTTCCACAAGTCCCATTTTCTTGCTAAACTGCTTATACTCGTTCAGCTGTCCCTGGTACTTTGCTTTTTCCAGCATGATGTCATCCTTGTCAGCTCCTGCCTCTTCTAACAGCCGAATCTTCTGACGCTGGGCACGCATGGCGGTCTCCATCTTCCTCTGCTGCTGGGTCTGCTCGTAGGCATTGAGCTGCTTACCGTTCCATTCTTTTGTCTGGGCTTCCCTTTTGTTCTGCTCTTCCAGCCAGTCATCCGGATAGAGACGTTCGGAAACGCCAGGAATGAACGGGTGGAACGTATGCCGGCAGTTGGCACCACACAATCCTGTGACGGTTCCGTATCCGCAGACCGTCCCTAATTCCTTCTTGCTGAACACCCTGCCCTGCCATGTCTGGTGATCTGGTCTTGCACATGGGTGCCAGGACACTTCAAAATACTCTGTATCGAGTTTTTCGGCGTTGTGCTCACTGACCTGTGCCGTGATCTGGTTCACGCCTGTGATGACGGCTCTGCGGGCTGCTACGTCTGCCCGGTTGGTATGACCGGATGCATAATCCACAAAGCGGAGTCCGCTGTTCGTCATCTGGGTAACGACTTTCCGGATCGCTGAGTTGTAGTCTGTGCCACCCGTCACAACGTCCTGGATGGCCGTGTCAACGTATTTCTGGTAGTACTCGGCAAATGGTGTGAACACCCGCTTTCCTGCCAGCAGAATCGAAAATCCGTAGCTCTGTGCCATATTGACAAGCTCATTCTTCGTCTGTTTCTTTGTCGCTTCTGTGAGCTGTTGCAGCCACTTGTTATCCTCCGGCGTCAGGAAATCATCATTGACCTGTTCATAGATCTCCCGGTTGCGGACGTATTCCCATTCCGCTACCTTGTCATACATCTCAAACATTTCTGCCCAGGTTGCCCCCAGTGCTTCCTTGATGATCCGCTCCACCTCTTCCCGGGACTTGCCCATCTCGATCAGGCGGTTGATCTGGTAGTCTGCCGTTGATGTGATCTCACCGGCCTTTTTTATCCTGCGGATGACATCCTCCATGATACGCCGCTCTGCTTCCCTCCAGATCTTCTCAGCCTGCAACCCCATCCGCTGCACATCCGGTGCTGTCCTCTCCCCTGCCATGGCATCACTCCATCACGGTGTTCTGGATTGGCAGGTTCTTCCTGGCTGTCGCCTCATCCTCGTTGTACCACTTCATACGGTATTCAACTGCAGACATCACACCCATAGAAACGTCCTGGCGGTCCTGCTGCCGTTCGGAGTCTTCGTCCGTCAGGATGGAATCGTTGAACTTGCAGGCAAATTCATAACCGGAATGGTACATGCTGTTATAGAACGCCAGGGCAGCGGCATAATCCTCCAGGCATTCTTTCAGGTTCTCCTGGATCGCTGTCACACGGTTGTATTTCCGTGTTTTCGAGACACGTACCTCAGTCGCTGTCTTGGATACCTCCTGAACGTCTGACAGGTCACCGTAGGCAAGCCCGACTGTGAACTCAATGTTCCGGTAATACTTCTCAAGGCCGGCAATGTAGGAAGCGTCCCGCATCGCCGGGGAATATTCCCGCAGCAGTTCCTTATCCTTGCCGTCATCGATGTTCAGGCCGCGGTACAGGCGTTTGTTCAGCTGTGCCATCCGTGTGCCCCTGCTTCCGCGTTTCAGTGCACGTTCATCCACATGCACGGCACGCTCGCCGGATTCATACTCCCAGTCGAGCCTTGCCGCCTGGATGTCTGCCTTGCGGATCAGGTCGGCAGCAGCGTCAAAGATTGACACCCCACAGAATGAACCGTCAATCCGGTTTTTGAGTGGGTTGCGGTAGTACCCGAAGTCCATGCGGTCCATTCCTGGATAGGTCACCGGACCCTGGTTGATGTCTGCCCATTCGTCCACCGCATCCAGGCTGCATGGTGTACCAAGGTGATTCCGGTCAAGGGAATGGTAGCACTTGTTTTCGATCGTCAGGTTTCCGTTCGTGAAGTAATGACGCTCCATTTTCGTGTAATAGTCATATTCCCCCACCCGCTTAACGGTCAGAAAAGCAACATCGACCGGTTTCCCGGAATCATCGAAGCGGACCGGCACGAACTTATCAGCTGTGACGAACTCGGTCCTGTCTGCCCCCAGCGGCCGCAGGATAAAAGAGCCGAAGCCAAGACCGTCCTGCAGGTTCTCATTCAGGTCTAACAGCCCCCTCTGGTAAGCCGCATCCAGCCGGTCATTGTTCAGGATGGAGCTTTCCATCTCAACCAGCACCGCATCCGCAAATTCGCGGCAGATACCGGACTCAATCCGAAGCGACACCACCGGGTCCACGCACCACGGTGCCTTCCCGTCCATCATGCCGCCCCAGCTTTCCAGGGCTTCGACCATGGACTGTGACAGCGTCAGTTCACGCCCCAGGGCTGTTTTCAGTGTCGTATAATCAAACAATCTCCTCACCTCTCTCCATATCCGTTTTGCAAAATCAAACATCCTCCACCTCCTGGATGAGTTCCTTCAGGTCGCGTTCTATGGTGTACTCGAACGCATCCAGGCTGTCTATGTCCGTGCTGCCATCGTCCAGCCGCTCATCATCCTGTTTCTCCCTGTTCCAAACCGCATCCGAAAATGCTGTTTCCAGGCTCTCGCAGTCGTCTGTAAGAAAAAACCGCCCGGCTCCCATAAGCCTGACGGTCGCATTGATACGGTCATTTACACGTTTCTTCTTTGCCGGTTTCACGCTGATCCACGGGAAACGCTTCTCGACCGCGTTCCGGATGGAATTACCCAGCACGGTTTCTGCATTGTCCCAGAAGACCGTTTCTACGTTGCAGTATTCGATGGTATCCCAGTGTCTTACAACATCCGCATACTGGTCGATCACATCCTGCACGAAATCACAGAACAGCCCATCCAGGCGGTTGCTGTCGATCGGGTCGTCTTTCTCTTTTGCCATGACCCGGCGGGATTTCAGGGCGATCACATCCCGGTAATTGTCCGTGTACCCTCTTGCCACGAACGCATGGCCGGACTTGTTGCCGCCGAAGTCCAGACCGACCTCGATGGATACAAGGTCCTGCTTCCGGAACTCCTTGCAGTCCGGGCTGCTTCCGGGACGTTCTACGATCCTGCACCGGAACGCTTCCGGGTGGTCTGCAAACTTCTTGTAGATCGAACCGTCTGCACGCTTCCAGAGTCCTAAGATCAGGCGGTCGTAGTAGATCGTGCCATCGTATTCCCTGCAGAGCTGTTCCACAAAAGCCGGATCCAGGTACGGGTTGTCAAAGATCGTGTACTTTTGCAGGTAGATATCAAGCTCCGGTGTGTCCAGGAACTCTTTCAGCCAGTGGGTAGGATGCTCCGGGTTGCATGACCCGTCAAAGCAGCTGTAAGGCTTATCGAGTCGTGATTTGAGCATCTGGAACACTTCTTTGTTCCACTTGGCGATCTCATCCCCGTAGCAGTATTTGATGCTCGCACCCTGGATCTTGGCAACCTGGCTGACCTTCTCCGCCCCCAGGCAGTAGACATCCTCACCGCATACCCTTGCAATGTTGCGGTTGTTGATGTTGCCGACCAGCTTATCGGTATAGATCTCACGCATCGGCTGGAGCACGTTTCGCTCGATGGATTCCTTCGACACGCCAAGGATCACATTCAGCCCCGGTTTTCCCGCCCTCTCACGGATCCGGAAGGGAATGACGAAAGCCGTATCTACAAAAGACTTCCCGGAACGTACCGCCCCGGATTTAATGTTCCAGCGGTGCGTTGCGTTCACGATGTATTCATTCTGCATTTTGCTCAACTGCATTGTCACGCACCTCCTTCAGTATCGCATCCAGCTTCTCAAGTGCCTCGTCCGTCTCATTCTCACCTGTGACTGCCTGTTTCCTCGCTTTCTTAAGTTCTGTATCTGCTTCCTTGTTGCGGATGTCCTCCTCTGCCGCCCCGTTCTGCCCTGCATACTGAGCCACGAAGTAAGCGGCTTTGGTGTTGCCCTGCATCGCTTCCCGGATCTGAGCCGCCAGCATCGCAGATTCAAGTGTACAGTCCAGGCCGATCGACTCCAGGAACGGTTTCCACTCCGGATTGTCAATTTCCGCTGTCAGCAGGGCGTTCAACGTCTTCCGGAACTCTGCTTTTCGCCGCCTTGCCTTCCCGGATGCCTGGCCGCCTTTTCTGGCGTATTCTCTCACTTCGTTCTCGCTTCGTTTGTCAAACGGCACTAAGTTTTCATTGTTTGCCAATCACCTCACCTTCCTTTGTTCTGTTGTTATTTTTGAGTACACAAAAAGACACCCAGCACTGCCAGATGTCTTCTTGCGGAAAATGTAGTATTCTTTTGAGAAAGGATTCTTATATGTCCCCATCAGGGAAATCGGAACAGAAGGACTCGAACCTTCGCCCTTGTCTACTCATGAGACTGCTCTCGCCGCTGAGCTATGTTCCGACGCTGCCGGGCTGTTGAAACCCGGCAGATATACAATATACGGAGGTAAATGAAAAGAACCAATCATGTCAGCATCATTCCCAAACTGAACTGATTACACTATATCACAGGTGGAGTGCGACATTCTACGACATCTTGAAATTATTTAACGCACTCCCATGGATTCTCTGGGGCTGTCTTTCGTTATACCCCATTTTTTCTCCGATTTCTTTCCAATTCAGCCCCCACAGATACCGCAGTCGCAGCACCCTCTGCTCATCCGGGTTCTCCATACGTCTGATTGCCAGGTCGATCTGTTCACGTGTCCTTGCTTTTTTCAGCCGTTCCTGCTTCAACCGGTCAATCTGCTCATCCAACAGCACCATGTAATCCGACAGATCAGACTGCTGGCTGCCTTTTGGCATTCCGTCATTGACAACCGACGGGAACATCTGATCCATCCGGAGCCTCTGGATCTCTTCCAGGATCTCCTGCTCCCTCCGTTCACATTCCCTGTATCTTCGCAGGAACTCCTTTTTCTTGTCGTTTTCTGTCATCTCCACCGGCATCGCCTCCCCTCATGCATTTCCTTGCTATTATTTCCAGGATTTCACCGTCTTCATCATCGGTGTGTTCTATGTAATGTTCTATAATTTTGACTGATGCCAGTTTTGTCATCTTGCTCTTTACTGCGGCTGGTTCATGGAATCTTCTGGCTACATCAGCATCAACACTCTGCTCCAGATGATCATAATGTGCCCGCCGTTTGGCGTTCTTCCCAGCTGCTTTCATCGCTCATCTTCTCGCCCCTTTCATGAACGCCTCAACCATGGCTTTTTTCCAGCTTCTTTCGTATTGTCCACAGCAGTATGCGTTCACTGTAACATCTCTGAACTCTTCACTCTTCGGGCACACACAGATCCCTCTGCTGTCGTGGTATCTGCATGTGTTACAGTTCTTGTCATTTCCCATCTTCTTCATCCTCCCTGTATGGTTCTGGCAGCGGCATCCAGGCATTGACGAACAGGTCATTTGCCAGACAGGTATCTTCGTCGAAGCAATCCCCCAGATACCATGCACCACCTAATTTTTCATCGTCCACGTATCTCCCAACCAATGGAAGAGAAAAATTTTCAAACGACATCAGCACATAATCATCATTTTCCGGCAGTCTCTCTGTTACCGGGATCCATCTGGATTTCAGACGGTTCCTCTGGCGGAGCAGCTGCTCTGCTTTCGCTCGTGCTTCTTTTTCGTCCGTGTACAGATAAGGGGCATCCCAGTCAGCCCATTCATCTGCATACTTGACCTGTTTCGCTGAGACATCCTGGACGATAAATCCGCAGATGTAACAATCCCATTCAGGAAATTCAACCTCAACAATCTCATCACCTGGTTTACACGGCACAACAAACAATCTGCCCTCTTCCTCTGCGTCTTCGTATGCCCTTAATCTGCTTTCTACCTCCAGATCTGATGCGTTTGCCACGTATTGCATTTCTGCACTTCCAGCTACCAAAATCCGCTCATATGCGGTTGTTAATCTCTCCACTGTTCTTCCTCCAAATCCGATCTATTTCTTCTAAGACAGCCAGGATTGTCTTTTCTGCAAAACGAAGATGCTCGTACCGTTCTGCTATCTTCCTGGCGTCTTCTACAAGCCGCTCCCAGTATTCCTGTGCTGATACCGGTTCCTGGTATTTCAGCAGCAATCTCCAACAGTCCACTGTGATCTGGTAATGCTGTTGTTTTTCTGCCGCTGTCATGGCAGCTCCTCAATCCGGATATAGATCCCAGGGATACGTGCCCAGAACTTCTCGGCTATCTCTGAGGCTACCAGTGCATCATCTTCCCAGAATCCTACGGTTGTCATACAGTCTTTCAGCAGCTTCTGGAGATTGTCGGTATCCGGCTTTGTGATCCGGTATTCTCCGTCCTTATGTTTTTCTCCCTGTGCGAAGCACCACTTTGTCACCAGTCTCACACCTTCCTGGTACGGTTCCATGTCTACCGGTTTATACTTGCACAGATGTCCGATGATCTTCTGTCTGGCTCTTTTTAATTCCGGCGGGTCATAGAACACTGGTTTGCCATTGACCACAGAAACTTTATGTTCCTGGTGTGTTACGGTCGGCGGTTCCATTGGCATAAAAAATTGAATCATTATCACTTCACCTCTTTAAAGTCTTAAATTTCATTTTTTCTTTGTCCGTGCCCTTGTCATCGGGGAGGGGGAAGGGAGACGGGGCCGGGCAGCCCTAAGGCCCGTCCCTCTCCTACCCCCGTGACACCGTGAGGGGGAACCCGAATATATATACGTAGTATATATGTGTCTTCCCCGCAACAGGGGGAAGACTGAAAAAGCAGTCTTTCCCGCAACATCCACCCTCGGAGGGGAAGTCTTATTTTCAGTCTTTCCCTCACTTTTCCACTTTGCGGGGAAGCCTAAACTTTCAGCCTTCCCCTCCGCTCTTCTTTCTTACGATTCCGTCTTCAATGACATAATCACCATGCTCATTTATACGATCCCTCGCCGTCCTTACGGATACGCCAAGATAATCTGCGACATCACTTACTGTCGGTTCGTCTCCAAAGTTGCTTCCCTCCAATGCCGTTTCCAGGGCTTTTTTCCGGTCTGCTTTTCTCGTTGCTGCGTTCTTTTTATTGCTCTTGGTTCCCTTTTTCCATGGCGGATCCTGTGCCTCAAGCTGGAGATCTTTCAGGCTTCCAATCTCATCCAGGCGGTGCACTGGATAATCAAACCAGAGATTGACCGGTTCAAACTTTGGGAACTCTCGAAGCGTCCCCTCAATTCTCCAGGCTGTCTTGCTCCTTACTTTTGCCTTTTCTTTCTCTACCATGCTGCTCAGTGCGATCATCTGCCATTTGTCCAGATTGTTTTCGCAGTAATTCCACATTGCATTGCAGCTCAGAAGATCATCCTGTGATAAATCATCCTGCCATGCAAAACGGCTGTCCAGGTACATCTTGCAGGCGTTACAAATCGCCTTGTTTTCTTCCTGCTGCATCAATGCTTCGGTTGGCTCCAGTTCGATCAGGTCCAGCAATGCATCTGGATCCCTGGCAAATACACCCGAACCGGAAGCACGGTCCATGGACTTCTTACCGCCCTGGCTTCCTTTGCTGTGGTGGTGGCAATAGATTACTGCACAGCCAAGTTCTGTACATACTTTGTCAAACTGGTTACAGAAGTTCGCCATCTGATCCGCACTGTTCTCATCTCCTGTGATGACCTTGTAGATCGGATCAATGATGATGGCAACATAGTCCTTTTTCGCAGCCCTCCGGATCAGTTTTGGTGCCAGCTTATCCATAGGGATCGACTTACCTCTCAGGTTCCAGATATCAATGTTCTGCAGGTATTGTGGCTGTTCTATACCCATAGCTGTATACACATCTTTGAAACGGTGCAGACAGCTTGCCCGGTCAAGTTCCAGGTTGACATACAGCACTTTTCCCTGTGCACAGTCCCATTTCAGCCACTTCTTCCCCTCTGCAATCGCCACGCACAACTCAATCTGTAAGAAAGATTTCCCTGCTTTTGACGGTCCTGCGATCAGCATCTTATGTCCTTTTCTCAGGATGCCTTCAATCAGACATGGCGAAAGATCCGGTAGGTTATCCCATACATCGCCCAGGCCTTCTGGCTCTGGAAGGTCATCATTAATTCCCTCGATCCACTCATACCATTCATTCCAGGATGCTTTTCCGATGTTGGTGTCAACCAGGAACTGTTTCTTTCCATTTCGCATCACTCCGGGCATCCTGGAAAGCCTGGAAGGGTTCCGGTTCTGTGTGTCCACGACAATCCCGTTTTTCTGGCAGACTTCATAAAGATAGTCAACCCTTTTCCGGTATTCGTTGCAGTCCGTAGCATCCACTTTTACGATTGCATGGAGACTTTTGCCCCCTGAAAATACCAGGCATGCGATTGGAAGCTCCAGTTCCCTTAAAATGGCATTCTGCTTTTCAATCTCCATATGGTCTGATTCCACTAATGCATAGCGGTATTCTGTGACATTTGTGTTCTTGCATCCGTTTCCATCCAATGGGTTGAAACGGATCCACGCTCCTGCCTCCGGGTTATAATCCCCAAGTACTGCCCCGATGTCCCCCTGGCATCCGTTCAGCTGTTCAATCAGCTGCCCTGCCGTACGGTCCCAGCTGCCCTTCTGTGGAAGCCAGCGTGTCCCTTTTTCGTCTTTCTGCTCCCAGCTGCCAGTCACATAACCGACATTGTCCCCTGCCTCAAATAGTGTTTCAATGTAACGGACAAGTTCTGCAGCCGGGTTCCATTCCTGCGGTTCCTGCAGTTCCATTCCCTCCAGCCACTCTTTATTCACGATGACATGGTCATCGTTCTGGATCATGTCATCCCATTCCAGTTCATGGCCTCGTTCCGGAACCCATCCATGATCCAATGCCATCTGTACGATGGTCCCGCCGGTCACAGGAGAAGAAGAGCCTGAGAAGCTTTTCCATTTTTTTGCACATTCCCCTGCATGATAGCGTCCAGAATCCCTGCGGCTCCATGCGTCCCAGCAGTCCATGGAATAACCTTCCTGTTTCAACGCCATCCCGACATTGATCCATTCCTGGTAGTTCAGGTCACCGGGATTTATGTATTCTATGATCTCCGTCAGACTCGTTCTCTGTTCCATTTTTATACTCCTTTATACGTTCCAGGATCTATGTCCATTGGGACTCGCCAGCCATTTGCCGCTATGCGGTCGATCAGGTTCTTCGCCTTTTCAAACTGCCAGGTGCCGACATGCTGGAATCCTTTTCCCTCCAGGAAGCGGATCTGCTTCGGGGTTGTAAGGCCTTCCCGTTTTCTCTTGTCCAGGCGGTCTAATATCTTAGCTGCCTTCCCGGCGTTGTCGATCTGATCCGGCATGATCCCCAGCTTCTCAAGTGCGTTTTTCTGTTTATCAGAAGGTGGTCCCATTTCCCATCCAAAGCTTGGCACATACCCGGACAGGTCTTCTGCCTGGATGCTCATCTCAAACTGCAGCGGATCCACAAGTTTCTTTTTGCGTCTCTTCATTTCTGCAAGCTGTTTTGCCAGTGCTTCTTCTCTTTGTGCGACAACGTCCTCCGATGCCGTCTTCTCTGCTTCCTCGATGTCAACCGGCATACCTGCTTCCTTTTCCAGATTTTCCGTCATCTTCTGTGCTACTTCCTCGTTCTCGCAGATCAGGCTTGCCGGGTGACACAGCTCATGTCTTTCTGTGTGCCATAAAAAATCCAGTAAAAGCAGGTGGTCTTTCCCCGGTGACAGCCTGGTGCCACGCCCCACCATCTGACAGTACAGGCTGCGTACTTTTGTAGGTCTTAAGACAACCACACAGTCCACGGATGGGCAGTCCCATCCTTCTGTCAGCAGCATGGAATTGCATAATACGTTATATTTCCCTTCTTCAAAATCCTTTAATATCTCTGCCCGGTCCTGGCTGTCTCCATTTACTTCTGCGGCACAGAATCCGTATTCATTCAACAGATCCCGGAATTTCTGGCTGGTCTTTACCAGTGGCAAAAATACCACCGTCTTTTTATCTTTGCAGTACTTCTGCATCTCTTCCGCGATCCCTTGCAGATACGGATCCAGGGCAGTACTGATGTCACTGGCTTTAAAGTCACCCGCCTGTACCGTTACGCCGCTCATGTCAATCTTTAATGGGATCGTCAGGGCTTTGATCGGCGTCAGGTAACCCTCTTTGATCGCTTTTGGAAGCGTGTATTCATATGCCAGCGTTTCAAAATAGGAACCAAGGTTCCGCATATCACCCCTGTCAGGTGTGGCTGTCACGCCCAGTACATGGGCATCTGGGAAATGCTGCAGCACACGCTGGTAACTGTCAGAAATACAGTGATGTGCCTCATCTATGATGATCGTATTAAAATAATCTTCTGCAAACTGGCCGAGCCGCTTTTCACGCATCATCGTCTGCACGGAACCGACCGCGATACGGAACCAGCTGTCCTTGCAGGTTTCTTCTGCTTTTTCCATTGCACAGCCAAGCCCGGTCGATTTCCGTATCTTATCGGATGCCTGTTTAAGCAGTTCGCCCCTGTGTGCCAGGATCAGCACCCGGTCACCTCTGCGGACACAGTCCTCTGTTACCTTGGCGAATACGATCGTCTTGCCGCATCCGGTTGGAAGGACCAGCAGGGTTTTCTTCACCCCGCTGTCCCACTGTTCAAATATGGCTTCTCTTGCCTCCTGCTGATATGGTCGTAATTCCATTTAAAATCTCCCTGGCTGGAATCCCTGTGCCTCTTTCGCATAAAGCTTGTCAATAAAGTTAAACATTTTGCTTGCATCCTTTGTTCCAGGTCTTAAACCAACTTTCGCCGTTCCGGTCTTTCCTGGGAGCTGGTTCCAGCACATCTTGAGCGGCTCGCCTTTCTTTTTCAGACCGGCTGCACAGAACAGTTCAGAAAGTTTCCATTCCAGTTTGCTGTGCAGGATATAATTCTCACGGATAGTCACTTCTCTGCCCTTATGGTTGATGCGGAAGTATACGACCGCCATGTTGCACGGCGGCAGCTTTGCACTTCCTGATGATCTGCTGCGTTCAAACTTGTCAATGACAAAATCGTAATCCCCTTCCGGGATCGGCTCAAACTCCTGTCCGTCATTCTGGATGACATCGTCCCATCCAAACTCTCTTCCTGATTCTTCACTCATTGTTATTGTCCTCCTAATTTTAATTAAATGGTATTTCTTCACTGTTTAACATTGCATCGATCGCAGCCTTTACCTGCTGCCAGCATGGCACCAGAAGGCCGTCCACAATTCCAGGGTTTACGGTATCGTATTCCCACAGTTCTGTCCCGTAAGGGACATAGCCCTTTGTTTCGCACACGCTCTTGACATTCCACTCATCCACCTGGTCTTTCATCATCAGATCTCTGAGTGCTTTCGGAATTCTTGGGTCCGGCTCTGTATAACCTTTTTCCTCAGTCTTCTGCGGCGTGGATTCCGTTGTCAGCGGCATTGTCATCTGTTCCATCGGTTCTTCCTGTTTGACAGGTTCCGGAGCCTTCACCGCCGGTTCTTCCTGCTTCTTTTCTTCTGTCACAGTTTTGACAGGTACAGGGGATGATCCTGTTTTTCCTTCTTCAATCACCTGTACAATGGATGCATAGGAAAATGGTACTTCCTCTGGAAGTCCATAACGGTTCTTGGCATCCCAGCATGCATGGTGCGAGGTATACATAACCCGCTCACCGCCCTGGGCTTTTCGCTTCTTCCCCTTGTCATCGATTGCCACAGAAAAAGTTTTGTAATTTGCAAACAGCAGCATGTCTGCCCATTCCTTAATCAGCGGGGAAGTCTGGGAACTCGTTTTCTTCCCCAGTTTCAGTTCCCATCTGTCATAGGCTCCCAGCTCATCCGGCTGCTCGAATTTTCGGATCTGTGCATGTGCCGTAAGTACCACGTTGATATTTGCCTCCACAACTTCCGAAAGCTTGTTCAGGAAACGGCCAAGCTCTTCCTTTACATACACATAACCATTTCCATAACCAAAATCTTCGATGCCGTTCTTTCGGTGCTTGTCGCAGATATGCTGGACGCACATGGCTTCTGCCCAGTCGATCGTATCAATGACCAGCGTTTTGCATACTTCCGGATGGGTTCTCACATAATCGACCTGCTGCAGGATCATCTGCCAGCTGGATGCTTTCGGCAGTCTTGCCACATCCATAGAATTTGTGCTTCCTTCGGTATCAATAAAAACGGGATCCGGGAACTGACTTGCAAATGTAGACTTTCCAATTCCTTCCGGTCCGTAGATCACGACTTTTTTTGCACACGGGATCTTACCTCTGATAATCTCCATTTAAAAAACACCTGCTTTCCATTCTTTTTTTACTTTCTGTGCCTCGGTCACCATCTCCTGACCAGTTACATATCCATCTTCAATGATGATGCTACACTCTTCTCCGGTGCTGACACGTGTGGCGATTGCCTGCAGTCCTTCTGCCTCCAGCCACATACCAAACTCTTTTAAGGTATCCATATCCATCTGCTCCAGCTTATCCAGCAGCACAAAACCACATTTCGGGTTTAATTTTCTTACAATAGCCGTGGATACTTTCAGCTGGTCAGAGCCGGACATATTGTCCCATTTCTGACCTTTGTAGACCAGTTCCCCATCTTTAACTGACAAATCCGGAAGCGGAAGGTCTGCACGTTCCAGAAGCTTCGCCTTTTCTTCACGCATGCCTTCAATCTTGCCTGTAAGGTCTGCGTACTGTCTCTGGTACTCTTTAGCATCATCTTCTGCTTTTTCCTTGTCCAGGTTAGCTCGTACCTTCCGGTTGACCTCCTCGATGTTGGCAATGTTAGCTTCCAGTTCTGCTGTAGACTGGTCTGTCAGATCTTTCGCCGTGGTCGAAGCAATATCCAGGTCTTTGACCAGCTGCAGATGCTTCTGTTTTGCTTCTCCCAGTAATTCTGCCAATCTGCTTACTTCTGCATGTGCTCTTTTCACTTCTTCCTGAAGCTGTACCGCACGTTCTCTTTTTCTCTGGTTTTCCCCATTCCTTGCAAGGATTTCCTGTTGCTGCCTGATCAGCTCCGATGGGGATACCAGGTCTTTTGGTGCATCCGTGTAATACGGCTGCTCTTTTGCATACTTCGCTTTCTGGTCTGCAATGCGTCCTACATAGAGACGTTCGTTATACAGATCCTTTTCTTCCTTTTCGATTTTTGCCAGCTTATCCCCCACGCCGATGATATTCAGCAGGGTCTGTGCTTTTTCTTTTCCGGATGCCTCCATGAATTTCGGAAGGTTCAGTGCAAGCTCCTCCACAAATTCATTCAAGAGCTGCTGACCTGCTTTCTTTCCGGACGGATCTGTTACTTTCAGTGCACTGTTTTTCCCTTTTCGCTCCACGATCAGACCGTTATCCATTACAATCTTTAAGGCTGGCGGCACTGCTGATCCAGCTCTTGCCGCTTCAGACGGGCGGTATTTTTCACCGCCCAAAGCCCATGCAATGGAATCCAGTACCGAGGTTTTCCCCTGGTTATTATTTCCACCAATCACCGTCAGGCCGTTCTGTGCAGGTTCCAATCGGACCGCTTTGATTCGCTTGACGTTTTCAATCTCTAATTTATTGATTTTCACTTGATTTACCTCCTATGTTTGCTCTATAATGAGCTTGAAATGTTATTTTTGTGTCCCGGATCGCCCGCCAAAGCACCGGGACTTTTTACTACCTCGAGTGTCGCTTTCTCAACGATCACCGATTCTTTCGTCTCTTCATTTATTGCATGCACATAGATGCTATTATGGTGCCAGATCCGGTACTTGTCCGAATCAATCCCAGCCAGTTCCAAGATGGCTCTGGCTTCCTGGTCGCGTCCTTCATTTACCCAGATCATCTGCTTTCCCCCTCCAGACGGATACATACCTTTGCCAGTTCCGCTGCAAGCTTGTATTCCTTTTCGTATCTACTGCCTCCATGTGTTTCCTCTACTTGATTGACAAATTCCTGGAGGCTTCCAGAAAAGCAGCCACATCTTACCTCTACCGTATCATCCTTAGTCCTGTAAAATGTAACGTATCCATCCCGGCTCCCGATCGGTCCTTGTACAAAGAAATGCCTCGTATTGAAAACTTCTGCGTTGCCGTAAACCCACGCATTGCCGGAAACTCTTGCATCGCCGTAAACCTTTGCATTGCCGTAAACCCACGCATTGTCGAAAACTCTTGCATCGCCGGAAACTCTTGCATCGCCGTAAACCCACGCATTTTCGGAGACTCTTGCATCGCCGTAAACCCACGCATTTCCGAAAACTCTTGCATCGCCGTAAATCCACGCATTTCCGGCGACCTGAACTTCGCCGTAAGCCCATGCATTGCCGGAAACTCTTGCTTCGCCGTAAACCCACGCATTTCCGAAAACTCTTGCATCGCCGGAGACTCTTGCATCGCCGGAAACCTTTGCATTTTCGGAGACTCTTGCATCGCCGTAAACCTTTGCATTGCCGTAAACCTTTGCATTGCCGTAAACCCACGCATTGCCGAAATGTGAAAGATTTTCCTCTTTCTCGATGTATCCGCCGAACTCTCCAGTTTTGACAGACCCGAAATCACGCACTGCTCTGATCCGGTACAGTGTTTTCCCGTAAACTGTGACCGTTTCCTCTGTTAATTCATATTTTTTCATTCTGCTTCCTCCTTCTCCGCCCACAGCATGATGCGGATTACTACCGCACACCACACGGTAATTGTGGTTCCGACAATGTCACGCTCATTCAACAGGCTGTACTTTCCCAGCCACCAGAAGGCAAATATTGCTGCCGCTGTGGCTATGATCGGGGCAATCACACCAGCTCCGCTTGTTTCTTCCGCTTCTTCTGTTTCTCTTCTTTTCATTGCTTGTCTCCTTTCTTAAAATGCAATTCCTTCAATCTCCGCAAATCTCTTTGCATTGATAAAGTACACCCATCGGTTTTCCGACGTCCGGATACCATACCCCCACGGGAAAACTCCCTGTTGCAGTCCTTTTCGAACTGTATTATGGTTCATTCCGAGCATTTTTGCTGCTTCGTTAATATCTAACCTCGGAATGATTTTGTTTCTTATTTCCTTAGTCGGAAGTACAGAAAATTTATCGTTTTTATCCGAGAAATAATCCTCAGCCAGTCCAAGTGCCAACGCTATATCCACCTGCGTTTCTTCTGGTGGTACCTGTTTATCAGAAAGATACTGGCTAATTGAACCTTTGCTCTTTCCTGTCAGACCGGAAACTTGGATTTGGTTTAAATGCAATTTCTGCATGGCTTGTTTCAGCTTTTCACCGAATGTTTTCATGTTGCTCACCTCACTTTCCTATTCATTCATAATCAGCATCATCGCCATCATAGTCCAAGTCGTTTTTTAATTACGAGTATCACCAGAGAAACAAAGCTAAGAGCCAGAGCCGCCAGCGAGATTCCTTCTGTCTGGCGGTTCATTTTATCCAGATATTTTCTCTGCTCTTCCGGTGTCATGTCTTCATATTTTTTCTTCATCTTCCCCTCCTTCCGCTTGCTTTTGTTGAATATTATTCACATCTCAGAGCTAAAAAAAATACTATCTCTTTCGCCAGTAGAAAGTCTTAAGACTTTTGACAAGTTTGATATTTCCGAAGCTTTAAATTCGCTTACTCCTCGCAATTTATTGTAGAGTGTTTCTCGTGATATTCCGGATTTCTTAGCTATAGCAACCATCGTCATTCCAGAATCACTTATTGCTTGCTCTAACAAACGAGTATTGACCACTGTTTTCACCTCTCTCTTTGTTGAATTTAATTCACATCATCACTATAACACTACCGTGAATATGTGTCAACACTTTTTTATATTTATGTTGAATTTTTTTCACACATATGATATAGTAAATTTCAGAAGGGAGGTTTATAATGTTAGATTTATATAAGAATATAAAACAACTTAGAGAAGAAAAAGGATTATCACAAGACGAATTAGCAAAACTTACTGGTTATACAAGTCGCTCTTCTATTGCTAAGATTGAAAAAGGTGAAGTAGATTTACAACAAAGTAAGATTCTTGCATTCGCAAAAGCTCTCGGAACTACCCCAGGGAAACTGATGGGACTTACTGAATTTGATGGAATTCAACCTTCCACTACTCTTGCGGCTCACTTCGATGGTGACGAGTACACAAAATCTGAACTGGATGAAATCCGCCAATTTGCAGAGTTTGTTAAGAATAAAAGAAAAGACTCCACCGTTTAAAAGCAGAGTCCGTTCATATTAATGAAAGAAATTATGACAAATAGAAATGCACCATGACAATATAATATACTTACCCAGGCAGCCAGTAGAGCGGCTGTGGTTCCCTTCCTGAGACTTGATGGGAGGGGATGCTTATGAGCGATTATGAAACATTTATGATCATTCTGACGACAGCCAGTTTAATCGTTTCGATTCTTACATACACACATAAGAAATAGCCGCCCTGCTCTCTGGAAAAGATAGGCGGCTATTTTAGTGCAGATCACCAGGACAGGGAGCCTTGACCTCCCTTACTGGCTGTCTTGATAAGTATATTATAGGGCACTCAAAAATATTTGTCAATTTCAAATATACAAGAGTGGGAGGTTTTTACAATGAACATTTACGAAAAATTGCAAGAGCAAGCCTGCAAGGAAGGTATAGATATAGTAGACTACAATTTTCAGAGTGATAGAATCAAAGGACTGTATTGTGATGGAATGGTTGCCATCAGCAACAAAATCGACACATTCGTTGAAAAAGCCTGTGTTCTTGCCGAGGAAATCGGACACTATCACACCGCCGTTGGAGATATCACCGATCAGAGCGATGTAGAGAACCGCAAACAAGAACTAAAAGGCAGGCTCTGGGCATATAACCAGCAGATCGGTCTGATCGGACTAGTAAATGCATATAAGCAAGGCTGTCATTCAAGGCACGAAGCTGCTGAATATCTTGGGGTTACAGAAGAATTTTTTCAGGATGCGATTGATCGCTATCGCTCCAAGTATGGCGTGTGTGCCGAAGTAGATAATTATATTGTATTCTTTGAGCCGTCACTGGCGGTGATGAAAAAAAGTGAAATCATAGGTGCGAGCCTTTGAAATATAAAACACATAAAGGAGAAAATGAGTTATGGAAAAATACGATCCTCTTGCAATCAATTACAAGATGGATACATTAGAGGACATTTTATCTATTCCTGTTCCTCCAGAAAAATTTGAACTTCCCGATGATTTTATGGATAGCATTGAATATGTTTTGCAACGCAAAGCCACAGAATTTAAAAAAGAGGGAGATATGGAATGTGCTATAGCTTGCTTAGAAAAAGCTGTTGAAATCATCCCATTCTCTCCTATGCCATATCCGGATTGCTTTGAACGTTTAGAAAAATATTTAAAGTTAAATAATCAATGGGACGAAGCTGAGGAAGTATCTCTTGAAGGTGCCAAACAAGAAAAGAACTTTCAAAATGAATTTAAAAATAAAGTTCTCTCAGATGCCGCAAAATTAGGCACTGATTTACTAGAAGCTTCTTACCACGAACCTGCAAGTGCTAAAGAGGCAATGTATCGCGGCAGGGTTTTCAGTATTTCCGGTTCTGACACCCGTTTTCCTGTTCTACCTGAAGATTTTTGGGAAACTCGTCTGTCTGCCTGCTCTTTTATCTGGGGAATTAGCGAGCCATTATATTGTGACCCTGATCGAATTATTGCTTTTAGTAACCGCCCTTTTATTGATAATAGGGGAAATATCGAAAAGGCTGCCTATGAAAAATATGCATCTGAAATGCGATTAAAGAAAGAAACAGAAAAAGAATATTTTTGGATTTTGAAACATCTGCCAAGAATTGCCCCGAAATCCTTAAACGGCTATTCTCGAATGAAGAACTCAAACTCAAAAAATTTTCAAAAGATTCGAAAGATGGCGATGGAAAAAGGACTTGAATTTGCAGACACTTCAAAGGAAAATATTTCTAAAAAAGAAATCCTTCGTACATGCTGGGGTGACTATGAAATGCCTGACCCTTACATTTTGGATATCCGCAAAGGTCCACGTTACGACTTAAAAAAGATAAAGGAGGATGAGTTATGAAAAAGAAAATTTTTGTACTGGTAGCCACTACTTTAGCTCTTTCGTCCCCATTGTCTGTTCTTGCTGAATGTCAGCACAACAACGATCAGTGGGAAGTGTTGTATAAAGCCGATTGTGAGGATGAAGGTGTAGAAACTCGCTATTGTTCTGTATGCCATGAATATCAGCGTCGATCAATCCCTAAAACAGCTCATGTTTTTAGTAACTGGAAAGTATCTGAAAAAGCCACAAAATTTTCTGAAGGAACACTGTCTCGTTATTGTATTTACTGTGATGAAGAGGAATACAAAACAATTCCTAAAAAGAAGATGACCAAGGCAGAAAAGAAGGTTAAAAAAGTTGTTGACAGCTTCTACTCAGCTGCAAAAAAATATGATGTTAAAAAAATGAGAAAATGTTTTGTTCGCGGCTCTGATTTAAAAGTCTTTGTTGAATACAAACAAATGGCTTCTTTCTGCAAAAAATACAATAAACGAATGCGATACGAGTTTAGATCATTATCTGTTAAAAGGAACAGAGCAACAGTAAAAGTATATTGTCGTTATCCGGATGCCAGCTTTGCTGTAGAAAAGGCGTTGATAGAAAATAAATATTACTTTCTTGATTATCCAGACGACTCCGCTGCTGATTTTCGAAACGCTGTGTATAAAGACATTCTGTTTAATATAGACTATGATGATGATTTTTCTTTATGGGGAGAAACTATTACGTTTAAATTAGTCAAAAAGGGATCTTCCTGGAAAATTGAAAAACCTAATTTTAAAATGACGGATTCTATCAACTGCGGATACGAATCAGGTTACAAGTATGCATTTTAAAAAAATGCTGAAATAAACAAAAAATCCGCCCCAGTGTTACCAGCACCGAAGCGGATCAGTGAATCTATACAGGTCTGGAGACCGGTATGATCATCTCTAAGCAAGCTGATTATACCACAATCCTCCAGCACCTGTACAGGTGTATTTTTTATACCCATTTTACGAACAGGAGGATGATATTATGGCAACTGGTGTCAGAAAAAGAGGCTCAACTTGGTCTTACTATTTTGATACAGCAAAGATCAATGGAGAACGAAACAAAATCGAAAAGGGCGGCTTCCGGACGCAAAAAGAAGCATTAGATGCAAGAGCTGCTGCCATAGCTGAGTATAATAATTCAGGCAGAACTTTTTCTCCAAAAGAAATCAGTGTTTCTGATTATCTCGACTACTGGCTAGAAACTGTCATACATAAAAACGTAGATCATGGCTATAGCTATAACACTTACCGCGATTACGAATCAAAAATACGGCTGCATCTGAAACCTGCTTTTGGTATCTACCGTTTAAGCAGCTTTCAATATGCTCCGGACAAAGTGCAAGAATGGGCTGACAGTATGAAAGTAAAAGGATTTTCAAAGAGCATGATCCAGAACACACTGACCTGCCTTCAAGGTGCTATGAACTATGCAATATTGCCATTGAAATACATCCAGGCAAATCCCTGTGTTGCTGTAAAAATCGGTAAGATGCCTATGGACATGACCGCAAAAGCACATACGGAATATATCTGTTCTGCCGAAGAATTCAACCAGATCCTGAAACGCTTCCCGGCAGATAACTGTTTTCATCTGTCGCTGGTTGTTCCATATAATACCGGAACCAGGATCGGGGAAACATTTGCTATTGATTTAAGCCAGGATGTAGATTTTGAAAAGCACGAATTGAGAATACATGGACAGATGCAGAAGGTTGAAAAGACCTGGTATATAAAGCCGCCAAAGTACGACTCTTACCGTACTATAAAAATGGGTGAAACTTTGGAAAAAGAATTAAAATTCGCCATTCAGCAAAGACGGATAAACAAACTGAAATACGGAGGGGCTTACTCAAAAACATACCTGCTGCCGGATCGCTCAATTGCTCAGATCCGTGCCGACATAGATGTACCTTATAAAGAAATATTACCCTTGTGTGTCAAAGAAAACGGTGCCTTGCTGACTCCGGATTCTTTCAAGTACTGTGCAAGAATTATCCACTATGAATTGAATAATCCGCTGTTTCATGCACACTGCCTGCGGCATACACACGGCACAATCCTGGCAGAGAATGGAGTAAACCCCAAAACAGTCATGGAACGATTAGGACACAAAGATATCACAACAACATTGCAAACCTATACATTCAATACCGATGCTATGCAGCAGACGGCGGTCGATGTTTTTGAAAATGCAATACAAACACAATAAAAAAAAGGCGGTTGAACATCCCTGTTAAGTTCAGAGTGTTCAACCGTTTTTCCGTTCAACTACAATATTTATTTTTTTTAGGGTGGCAAATGGGTGGCAAAACGACTGAACTTTGCACCTAAAATCCTGCAAATCCCCTTATTCCCTCACAAGTTTTACGGCACTTTCTACGTGCACCGTCATCGGGAACATATCGACCGTTGCCAGGCGTTCTGCTTTGTATCCGTTCGCGGTCAGATACTTCAGATCTCTTGCCAGTGTCGCGGAATCGCAGCTGACGTAGACGACTCTTTCCGGCTGCATTTTGACGATGGTTTCAAGTAGTGCCTCGTCGCAGCCTTTTCTTGGCGGATCGACTACGATCACATCGGCTTTGACGTTTTCGGTTTCGTATTTGTGAGGCAGGATTTCTTCTGCTTTGCCAACATAAAACTCTGCATTTTGGATGCCGTTTCTTCTGGCATTATCTTTCGCATCTTCGATGGCAGGCGGCACAATCTCTACGCCGTAAACCTGTTTTGCTTTCTGTGCAAGGAACAGGGAGATGGTTCCGATGCCGCAGTAGAGATCCCATACGGTCTCTTTACCGGTCAGTCCTGCGTATTCCAGGGCTTTTCCGTAAAGCTTTTCGGTCTGTACCGGGTTGACCTGATAGAAAGACAGCGGGGAAATGCGGTATTTGACGTTTCCGATATAATCTTCGATATAATCCTGACCCCAGATCGGCTGGATTTCTTTTCCGAGGATCACATTTGTCTGCTCAGTGTTGACATTTGCCATGATTGCGGTCATGCCCTCGATCTTCTGAAGCCTGTCCACCAGTTTTTCAAGCTGTGGAATCTTTCTGCCATTGATCACGAGGCAGACCATCAGTTCTTTTGTGGTAAATCCCTTGCGGATCAGTACGTGACGCACCAGCCCTTTTCCGGTCTTTTCATCATATGGCTCTACTTTACAGACTTCCATCCACGAAATGACTTCGTTTAAGATTGCTTCATTTTCTTCTGCTCCGAGCAGACAGTCGGTGTTTGCTATGATGCTGTGCGTGCGGCCTGCATAAAATCCGGCAATGATTTTTCCGTTTTTATCGCGGCCGATCGGAAACTGTGCTTTGTTGCGGTAGTGAAATGGCTCTTCCATGCCGCAGATCGGCTCTACTTCCATCGCAGAAAGATCCAGACCGCCGAGGCGTCTTAAATTGTTGCAGACTTTGTTTTCTTTAAAGGTAAGCTGACGTTCATAAGACATCTGCTGGATCTGACATCCGCCGCACTGTCTGGCAACCGGACACGGTGCCTGGATGCGGTCCGGTGACGGCACAAGAATTTCCATCAGCCTTGCATAGCCATAACGTTTTTTCATTTTCATGATTTTGACTTTCACCTGATCGCCCGGGATCGTGTCTTTGACAAAAAGTGCAAATCCATCTGCTTTTCCCACGCCGGAACCGTCTGAGCTGATATCCTCTATGGTAATTTCCAGCATATCGTCTTTTTTCATAAATTTAATTCCTCCATGAACAGAAACTTTTCCGGCTTCTTTAACTGTTTCACATTGTCTGATCAGATACTTGTCTTGCGGATATTTGACTCAAACAGGCGGTTATAACCAAGCCAGTCATTGTTATCGTTATTGCTCTTTAATGCTTCTTTAAATGTCTCGAGTTTTGCATCGGTATTGTCTGCAAAATTCAGTGCCAGTGCTTCTGCCAGTGCCGGCTTTTTCGGGGAACCGTATTCCAGTTCTCCGTGATGTGCCAGAATGCAGTGTTTCAGTTCACTTGCCAGTTTTTTCGGAAAATCCGGAATGCGGCGGATACTTGCTCCGACCAGTTCCACACCCATCACGATATGGCCGAGAAGCTGTCCGTCATCCGTGTAATCGTTTTCCGGGAATCTGGAGATTTCTTTCATTTTTCCCACATCGTGGAACAGTGCCGCACACAACAGAAGGTCTTTATTTAAAAACGGATACTGTTTTATATAGTAATAGCAGAGTTTTGTCACATTTAAGGTATGCTCCAGAAGTCCGCCCACAAATCCGTGATGCACGCTCTTTGCCGCAGAATGTCCTTTGAACGCTTTGATAAAAGCTTCATTTTCCACAAAATAGCTGTCTGTAAGCTGCTTCAGATACGGATTCTCGATTTTATGCACATACGTGAGCAGCTCTTCGTACATCTCATCAATGTTTCGCTCGCTGACCGGCAGATAATCTTCTTCGATATATTCGCCTTCTCTTGCTTTTCGTACTCTTTTGATGGAAACTTGTAATGCTCCCTGAAAACTTGTGACATCTCCAACCACATCGATATAGTCCAGCATATCGAAATCCTCAATTCCCTGAGAGTTCGGATCCCAGATTTTGGCATCGATCACTCCTGTTTTGTCCTGAAGGATCACATTCTCATATGATTTGCCGTTTTTTGTCATCGCAGACTGTCTGTATTTGCAAAGATAAATTCCTGAAAGCCTCTCGCCTTCGTGCAATGTTTCAATATATTTCATTGTTTTGACCTTTCTCTTATTAAATAAACATGAATGGTTCCGTGCAGGACAGATTACTTGCTGCCGGTACCATGATCTTATCTGTTTCGTTATCTGGCTCCCATGACCAGTTTCATTTCTACATCGGCATAACCGCCGATACTTTTTCTGCGGACCTTGATTTTTAAGGTATCACCTTCCTGATATTTCCGCAGAATGTCTTCGTACTCGGACATCGAGCCAACGCTTTCCCCGTTGATCTCTGTGATCACATCGGCTGCCTGTATCCCGGCATACATGGCCGGTGAATCTGTGTTCACTTTCTTGACATAAATACCGTAAGGAACGCTGAAATGCTCTGCCACATCGGCACTGACGCTCTTTCCGACCACACCGGTATAAGGAAGCGACCTGCCTGCTGCCAGCATTTCCAGCAGATAGCTGATATCAGAAATGCCAAGTGCAGTCAACGTATCTGCCGCACCAGTCTGTTTGAATTTCTGTGCTACAATGCCGACCATATTTCCATCCAGATTCAGCAGAAATCCATAGCTCATATCGCTGGCCGCCATGTCCGTTGCGATCACCTTATACTCTCCGTCCACATCTTCACACTCCGTAATCGAAGTGATCATGCCATAATTAATCGAATCTGTATACCCCATTGGACTTCCGACTGCGATCACCGATTCCCCTTTTTCTACGCTGGAAATTCCTTTGATCGAAATTGCGGAAATGCTCTGGATCGTGGATTCCTTTATACTTTTGAGCGGAATCTCCAGAATCGCAAGCTCTGTCACCGTATCCTGCCGTCTGACAGCTGCATTTGCGACCTCTCCGTCCGGGAAGGTTACTGTGATCTGCTGTGCACTCTTGATAAAACGACTGGAAGTCAGGATGTAAAGCCAGTTGCTGTCCACGCGGAACACCAGTCCGGAAGTCTCCGTCACATTCTCATAGCTTTCACTGAACCAGTCCATTTTTGCCACATAGCTTTTAATCTTTACCAGAGAATTTTCTGCAGAATCTACCACATTTTTCATCTGATCATAGTGCATGCGGTATTCTTCGATTGCATCTGTTTCTTTGCTGTTCTTTTTCCTGCCTTTTGCCGTCTCCTTTTCGTCATCCGCTTTCTGCTCTGTCTGTCCGGTTTCTGTCTCCTGAGTATGTGTCTCTTCCTGAACCATCACGATCTGTGTCGGCTCATCCGGCTTTCCAAACTGATTGCTCGCCCACGGCTGTACGATCGCGAACATCACACCCGCCGCCACCCCGAAAATAAGTGCCAGGGCAATCGCCGCTGCCCCCTGCGTAAACCACTTACGTCGGTAGAACGGCTTTTTCTTGATCTGTTCATTGATAAAATGAAACTCTTTCTTCTCGTTCTCACCCATATACCTGATCCCTTCTGCTATTATAGGCTTTTCGCTCAAAATACCTTTTGACCATACCCACATTATAGGGTACAATAGAAAAATAGTAAAGTTATAATTATATGATGCCAGGGGCAAAAGCCTGAAACTACGATGTGCTTGCACAGGAGTGCTTTTATGGCTTAATGCCCCGCCCGACGTGAGCATAAAAGTGAAGCGGAAGCTTCACGATATGCGAATGGCGGGTGCTATGTGCCAGTGGCACATGTTTAGCACCGACCGAAGCGGAGCGTAGAAGAATTGTGGGAGTACGAAGTACGGAACAATTCGTATGGCATCTTTTGTTACACATCACTACAAGAGGTATGCTATATGAACCCAAAGGCTTTAAAAACTTTAGAATATAATAAAATCATTGACAAGCTCACAGAATTTGCCGGTTCGGCACTTGCAAAAGAGATGTGCCGCAATCTGCAGCCATCCACGGATCTGTACGAGATTCAGGCTCTCCAGAAGGAGACAAGCGATGCCCTTTCCCGTATTTATCAGAAAGGTGCGGTATCGTTCCGCGGCGTCCGCGACATCCGCGGCTCCATCAAGCGTCTGGAGATCGGTGCGATCATCGGTATCAATGAACTGCTTTCGATCTGCAGTCTTCTTGATGTCTGCAGCAAGGTAAAGGCTTATTCCAGAAATGACCGTGATCCTGATTTTGAGGATTCTCTGGAAGCTATGTTTCAGGCACTGCAGCCTCTGACACCGGTTTCTTCCGAGATCCGCAGATGTATCGCCTCGGAGGAGGAATTAAATGACGATGCCAGTCCTGCACTGTTCAAGATCCGCCGCTCCATGCGTCAGATCAACGACAAGGTCCATGCTCAGCTCCAGACGATGGTAAATGGCTCCGCCCGCACCTACTTGCAGGATGCGGTTGTCACCATGCGAAACGGACGCTACTGTATCCCGGTCAAAGCAGAGCACCGCGGACAGATTCCGGGCATGATCCATGATCAGTCCTCCACCGGTTCTACCCTGTTTGTGGAGCCGATGGCTGTCATCAAACTGAACAATGACCTGCGTGAACTGGAATTAAAAGAAGAAAAAGAAATCGAGATGATCCTTGCCACCTTAAGTGCCAGATGTGGTGAAGAAACCGAAGCTCTGCGTGATGACCTGGATCTTCTGACAAAACTGGATTTCATTTTTGCCAGAGCACAGCTCTCCCGCTCGATGAACGGCACACAGCCGGATTTCAACGAGGAAGGCCGTATCCTCATCAAAAAAGGAAGACATCCGCTTCTCGATAAAAAGAAAGTCGTTCCGATCGACATTCAGCTCGGTAAGGATTTTGAACTGCTGATCATCACCGGTCCGAATACCGGCGGTAAAACCGTTTCCCTGAAAACAGTCGGACTTTTTACCCTGATGGGACAGGCCGGACTGCATATCCCGGCATTTGACCACTCAGAGCTTTCCGTATTTCACGAAGTTTTTGCGGATATCGGCGATGAGCAGAGCATTGAGCAGAGTCTCAGTACTTTTTCCGCCCATATGACAAATACGGTATCGATCTTAAAAGAAGCGGATGACCGTTCGCTCGTGTTGTTCGATGAGCTTGGTGCCGGAACCGATCCGACCGAAGGTGCAGCCCTTGCGATCGCGATCCTTTCCAACCTGCATCGCCGCGGTTCCCGCGTTATGGCAACCACGCACTACAGCGAATTAAAGGTGTTTGCACTTTCCACACCGGGCGTGGAAAACGGCTGCTGCGAGTTTGATGTGGAAACTCTGCGTCCGACTTACCGACTGCTGATCGGTGTTCCGGGTAAAAGTAATGCTTTTGCGATTTCTCAGAAACTTGGTCTGTCACAGGACATTATCGAGGAAGCAAAAACACATTTGACCAAACAGGATGAAGATTTTGAAGATTTACTTGCTGATCTGGAGCAAAAACGTGTTACAATAGAACAGGAACGTGACCAGATCAATTCCTATAAAGAAGAGATCCGCGAATTAAAGCAGCGTCTTGAATCCAAACAGGAAAAACTGGACTTAAGCCGCGACAAGATTCTCCGTGAAGCAAATGAGCAGGCACGCAACATTTTGCAGGAAGCCAAAGATTATGCCGATACTACGATCCGCAATTTCCAGAAATATGGAAAGGCTGCCGGCGTGTCTGCCAAAGACATGGAAAAGGAACGCGGCAAACTGCGTGAGAAAATGTCCACAGTTGACAAAAAGCTTTCTGCGAAGAATGCAGCTCCGAAAAAATCGCATAAACAGCTTACCGCCAAAGATCTGCGCATCGGCGACAGCATAAAGGTACTGAGCCTGAACCTCAAAGGTACGGTCAGCACGCTGCCGGATGCAAAAGGCAACCTGTTTGTTCAGATGGGAATCCTGCGTTCTCAGGTAAACATCCGGGATCTGGAAAAACTGGATGATACCGTGATCACCGGAGGCAATTTCAGCAAGACCGGTTCCGGCAAGATCAAAATGTCCAAATCGGCATCTGTCAGCACAGAGATCAATCTGCTCGGAAAGACCGTTGACGAGGCGATCATGGAGCTGGATAAATATCTTGACGATGCTTACATTGCCCACCTTCCTTCCGTCCGTATCGTACACGGAAAAGGTACCGGTGCACTTCGAAAAGGTGTTCACAATTATCTCCGCCGCCAGAAGCATGTCAAGAGCTATCGCCTTGGCGAATTCGGCGAGGGTGATGCCGGAGTTACGATCGTGGAGTTCAAATAAAACTGTTAAAATCAATAATGCCTTAAGAATTGTTCCGTACTTCGTACTCTCACAATTCTATCCGACATTCGCATATCGTGAAGCTTACACTCCACTTTTATGCTCATATCGGGGCGGGTCATTAAGCCATAAAACCACTCCTGT
>OIYH01000230.1_pt1 | contig 47018 bp, 43 predicted proteins | sample 1587911 | NCBI WGS metagenome assembly OIYH01 (sample SAMN03283252) | human gut metagenome | biome: human-associated habitat; material: feces | host: Homo sapiens | place: USA | collected 2013
TTTTTCAGGCCGTTCATGCAACTTGACTGTTATATAAAATTTTATTTCATCATCAGCAGCTTGCAAACAGAGCAGCCCATGAGCTTCAGGGAGTAGCCAAGGGCACGTTCATCAAAGTCGAAATGCGAGTCATGGTGGCCTGCCGCGAGGTCAGCACCGACCATCATATACGCAGCCTGACCGCCGTGTGATTGGACACGCTCCATGAAGTAGGAGAAATCTTCGCTGGCACCGAAGGGGCATTCGCCGACGACCTTATCAAAGATGCCGAGACTGTTGGCTTCGTTTTCAAGGAAGGCAGCGAGTTCTGGGGAATTGCTGCCGCCGGCAGCACCGCCGACTTTTTCAATCTTGACATCGACGTCATACATCATGGCTGCGGCCTTGATGATGCGTTCCGCTTCGGTTTCCATGAAATGGTTGATTTCACTCGTCGCACCGCGCGTTTCCATGCAAAGCAGGGCCTTATCACCAATGATGTTGCGGCCGCTGCCGGCATCGAGACGGCCGACATTGATGCGCGAAGCACCGGCTGAATGACGCGAGATAGCATGGAGGTTCAACGCTGCGCAGGCCGAGGCCAGCAGAGCATTCTTGCCCTGTTCCGGTGCCGCGCCGGCATGAGCCGGCACGCCTTTGAAGCGTGCATCGTATTTACTCGTAGCGAGGAAGCCCGTGACATTGCAGGCTACGGTGCCTGTCTTGCGCATCTTAAAGCCGAAATGCGCGCCGAGCATGTAGTCGACATCATCGACAATGCCGCTTTCGACCATAGCATGAGCACCGCGCACGCCTTCTTCAGCCGGCTGGAAGCAAAGCTTAATCGTACCGCGCAGCTGGTCTTTGAGGCTGGCAAGCAGTTTGGCAAGAGCAAGGCCGACCGTCGTATGGCCGTCATGACCGCAGGCATGCATCGCACCGGCATGGCACGAAGCAAAACCTTCTTTATTGGCACGATGCTCCGGTTCTGCTGTCTCATTAACATCATTCGAATCCATATCAAAGCGGACAGCAACGACAGGACCGTCAGCCGAGAAATGCATGACACCGAGTACGCCCGTACGGCCGCCGGTCATCTTCTCAACCCAGGCAGGGTCCGCACCTTCGTCAATAGCGCGCTGCTGTTCTTTCGCGAGCTTTTCCGCCGATGGCACGCCCATCATGGCTTCTTTCTTGATGGTATCTGCACCCGTCTTGACCTCATAGCCGAGGTCCGACAGCGTCTTAGCTACCTTGGCAGCCGTGCGGAATTCCGTCCAGCCAGGTTCCGGATGCGCATGCAGATCGCGGCGGCACTTGACCATTGCCGCCTGTTCATCATCAGCAAATTTCAGGATAGTTTCTTTTAAGTCCATCAAAAATCACCTTCCATTACTATCTCAATTATATCATGGCAAGAAAAAAGGTGCTGCCAGGCAGCACCTAAATCTCAAATCAGAACAGCAGAATCAGCATGCCGACCGTCAAAGCGCAGAGCATCGGGATGGCATTGCGCTTCGTGATTTCCATCGGGTTGATGCCAGCGATACCAGCACAGATAATCGTTGCACCAGCAATCGGCGACATCGTACGGCCCAGCGTACCACCCAGCGTTGCCATACTGCCCATCTGAACCGGAGTCATACCAAACTCGGCTGCATGCGGCGTAATCGCTTCATTGAAAGCAAACGTTGCAGCATCACCAGAACCGACCAACAGACCGAGAAGGAATGGTCCTAAGGCTGCGCAAAGTTTAATAATAGCAGGATTATTCAGCATGAGGTCAATGAAGAACTTGACTAAGCCAATTACGGTCAAACCTGATACGAAAACACCAGCCGAAATGATGATACCAAGAATCTTGCCATAGGCTGTACCCATGCCGTCGAAGAAAGCGTCACCGATTTCTTTTGGACTCGTACGGGTAACCACCAAGGTAATCAGAGCACCAATGATCATGGCCTGTGGAACACCCATTTTAAGGATTGGTACCAACTGTGTAGAGCCAAGAAGAAGGATAACGATTGGAATTACCGGCATTAATGCATAAAGAGGTTTTACGACAAAATCTTTATCGATCTGCAGATGATCTGGAATATGACCTTTATCTTCTTTCAGGACATGTGCAATAACCGTAATGCAGATTGTAGCGACAATCAGTGAAGCAATATTTGCCTTATAGTGGAACGCGATGACATCCATGACATCGACGCCAGCAATTTTTGCAACAAATGGATTGTGTGCAAGACCTGGATTCAACATACTGCCGTATGTACCACATTTAACAGCAGCAGCTGCTAATGCCGGAGCAACACCTGCAGCCATCAGTAGTGGGATAAAGATTGCACCAGCAGCAGCTGCTGTACCCGCGGCACTTGGTAAAGCGATATTAACAAGATAAGTGCAAATAACAACGCCTGGAATAAGGAAGAACCGCACACGAGAGATAACAGAAGCCATGGCCTTGATTAAATGTTTATCGCAGCCAGTGTGGCGAATGACCATCGCAAAGCCCATAACCGAACATACAGCCTGAATTAATCCGCTGTTTGTCATGCTCTTAGCAAAGGCATTCAATGGAGCCATTGGCGCACCACCTATGCACGCCATCAACAAGCCAGCACCAATCAATGTGACTCGTGCATCATGTCCTTTTATCAGGGCATAAACAACGAGGCAGACGATTACGGTGCCAGCAATAAGCATTAATGTCACCATATCGATAAAACACACCCTTTCCATCATAGAAGAAATCGACTCTACTATTGTTATAATAGTAAAAAACAACCCAGCACTCCTTAGTGACTGCGTTGTCCTAACGTCATTATAGACACCTACAAAATTTATGTCAATATACACATGATTTATGAAATTGATAACACATATACAAAAACATGATATTCTCAAGAAAAAAGCAAGAAACTGTATCATTTACTAGCGCAAGGTATTGACAATCATCCTCGTATCGTACTAGATTAAAAGTGTATTTGTGTACACGAGTCATTGAAAGGATGATGCAGAATGTCTTCTATTTCACTTGTATTCGCCGGAGATTCTTTTATTACACAAAGGCTTCCACATGATGAAAAACGTAATGCCTTAAAGGAATATTTAGCCAAATTTGACGTACGTTTCACAAATTTTGAAATATTATTACATGATTTTGAGGTACCGCCTGCGCCTGTCAGTGGTGGTACTTGGGCTGTTGCACGTCCTGCCGTTTTAAATGACTTAAAGTATCTTGGCTTCAATATGATGACATGGGCCAATAATCATATTATTGACTGGAATCTCGATGGCATTCGTGTCACCATGCGCCATTTAAACGAAAGTGGAGTTTTACATGCAGGCGTAGGAAATAATTTGGAAGAAGCAGCACAGCCTAAATATCTTGATACCCCAGAGGGACGCGTCGCCATTATTGGTGTTACTTCCACAATGAGTGCATGGGGCATGGCCAGCATGCCAAGGGCCGATGTTCTTGGACGTCCTGGAGCCAATGTTTTACGCTATGAGACTACACATTATATCGAGCCTAATGAATTTGATCATTTTTGTGAATTAATCGATAAAACAGATGTCAACGCTAACCGTAAATTAAATGAAAAAGAAGGATTTACGAAGCCATTACAAGGCGGCTGTTATGTAGGGAATATCCGGTTTGAACCTGGAACGCCAGGAACAAAAACAAAAATGAATGAAAAGGATGCTAAACGAATCATTCGTTCAATTAAAGAGGCAAAACGGCAGGCCGATATTGTATTAATCAGCCATCATTCTCATGAGCGAAAAGGTATGGATAAAGAACTTCCAGCTGACTTTGCCCGTGACTTTGCTCATCTCGTTATTGACCACGGCGCTACTGCTTATATTGGACATGGTCCGCATATCTGGCGTGGTATTGAAGTATATAAAAATCATCCGATTTTCTATAGTATTGGTGATTTTATTTTTCAGAATGATTCTGTTGAAAGACAGCCAACTGAATTTTATGATCTGTATAATTTAGGTGCTGATGCTACGGTATCGGACGGACTGGCTAAAAGAAGTGCAAATGATACTCGCGGTCTTGCTGCTGATAAAAGAGTATTTCAATCTGCACTCCCATCTTTTAAAGTTACAGATGGAAAAATTGATGAAATTCAATTAAAACCAATTTCTCTTGGATTTTCATATTCACGTGGAAGAAAAGGCCGTCCTTTCCTCGCTGAAGGTGAAGAAGCTCATGAAATTTTAGCCCATATAGCAAAACTCTCTGAAGCATATGGCACACAGATTGATATCAATGGAAATGATGGTTATATTTCACTTCACTAAATCTGAATTTTACAGTATAAAGGATATTCATAATGATAAATAGCGAACGTTTGAATCAACAATTCAATACTCTAAAAAAAATCACGGCCCCTAGTCAGGGCATCAACCGTCTGGCTTTTTCGGATGCAGACTGGCAGGGAAGAGCCTATCTGATGCAGCTCATGAAGGATGCGGGGCTGACGCTGCGTGTGGATGCGTTTGGCAATGTCATCGGGCATTATGCAGGCAGGGATGAATCGCTGCCTGCGGTCATGTGCGGCTCTCATGGGGACAGTGTGCCGGAAGGCGGCAACTATGATGGCATCTTCGGCATTCTTTCCGCCATTGAGACCGTCCGCAGCATGCATGAAGAAGGCTTCGTGCCTGACCATCCGCTTGAGGTCGTGCTCTTCATGTGCGAAGAGTCGAGCCGTTTTGGCGCAGCGACGCTTGGCAGCCGTGCGATGCGCGGGGAGCTTTTACAGGAAGACCTCGACCGTCTCAAAGACAAACAAGGACACAGCCTGCGCGAAGTCCTCAAAGGACGCGGTCTTGACCCTGACCATATTGAAACGGCAATTTATAAGAAGCCTCTCAAAGCTTTTCTCGAGACGCATATCGAGCAGGGCAAAGTCCTTGAGCATCAGGGCATACAGATTGGCGCTGTGACCGGCATTGCCGCACCAACGCGATTCCGCGTTTACCTGCACGGCAGCGCCGACCACAGCGGCGCCACGCCGATGAATCTCCGCCATGACGGCCTCTGTGCCGCAGCAAAAATCATCTCGAGGCTCGAAAAATTGGCCAGCAGCGAAACCAGCGCGCCTGTCGTCGGTACGGTCGGCATCTGCGACGTGACGCCGGATGTCATGAACGTCATCCCCGGTGAAGTCTCCCTCGGCATCGACATCCGCAGCATCTCGGCAGCCGCAAAGAAAAAAGTGGCCAATGAGCTCAAAGCCTACATCAAGCAGGTGACAGGCGAACGAAACATTCCTTACGATATCCAGCCCGTCAGTGATGAAAAGCCCGCGGTGATGTCTCAAGAAATCGTCAAACTCGTCTCAGACACTGCTGAAAAACTTGGCTACACGCACATCGCCATGCCCAGCGGCGCCGGCCACGACAGCATGCACTGGGCCGACTACGCGCCGACTGGCATGATCTTCATCCCGTGCCGTGACGGCATTAGCCACAACCCCGCTGAATACGCTTCGCTCGAAGATATCGCCGCTGGTGCGAACGTCTTCAGCGAGGTCATCCGCACGTTGACGAATCTATCAACAATCATTTAATACAGCTTTTCAGGCGCTCCAGTTTGGAGTTTCTGCGAACCTAAAAATTTTTTTTCGTTCAGTTTGGAGTTTTTGCGAACCATGAGACCGTACTCGCTGAAAAAAACGCTTCAGCGCTTGTATTTCATGGGTTTATACGTGTTATCCACAAGTTTATCAACAAGGGCTGTGTATAACTCTGAAATAAGGTTCGCAAAAACTCCAAGCGGTTCGCAGAAACTCCAAACTAGGTTCGCAGAAACTCCAAACTGGTTCGCAGAAACTCCAAACTGGGTTCGCAAAAACTCCAAGCATTCGCAAAAACTCCAAGCGAAATCCTTATTTTTCAAGGGCTGACGGCCTGCGAACGGCTCTATTATCTATGAACTATATACTATATATTTATACTATCTAAGTAACTAAGATAATACTAATACTCACTCTCCTGACATAGCCCTTTAACTAAGAAGAATCCTTCGCATTCAGTACCCTGTCTCACCTCAGTTTGGAGTTTCTGCGAACCTTGCAGTACTTGTAGAAACATGTTAACATGATTCTAACCACTAGGAGAGAGGAGCGGACACTAAATGACTAAGAAAACAGAACAAGTACAAGAACAGCAGCTACAGTTGTTCTATGACCGTCCTCTCGCTAAAGGTGTTCCCAATCGAACTTTCTCTAAAAATGAAGTACTATTCAACGTCTGGTTAAAAAACTGTATTCAAGCAGAGTATATGGCAAACCCTCAAATCAACTTAGAACACCCAATATCTATTCGTATCGATATTGGTGAAATTGCCAGACGAAGAGGAATGACATCAAAGTCAAGTATTGCCACATTCAAGAAGCGTATGTTTGAATCAGCTGAAGCATTAATCGGCAATTCTGTGCCGGCAGAATGGATATGGAATGTAACCCCGGAAGGAGGACGTACCAAGAAACAGCTGCCATTTTACTCCTCTTTAGAGATTTCAGACCAAGGCTATATCACCATCAATACGTCGCCCGAGTTCCAGAAATACTACATCCTAAAAGTACTGCAGCATCCCGAACTCCAAGTAAATCTTGACTTCTACCTCCAAGCTAAGAGCCAATACAGTTATGGACTGATGAACCTGCTGCTTGCAGAAGTTGCCGAGCAGCGGCTTGGCGTAGAAGAACGCATCGAAGGGGAATACGTCATCATGATTCCTTTCGCGGATGTCTATCAAAAGATTCCGCCGGCAAATGCAAAGTATTCTCCAGGAAACTACTCAAAGAATGTCGTTGAAAAAGCTGTTGCTGATATCAATGCCAATCCTTATTCCCAGATTCATATCTCGGTAACAAAGGTAAAAGGGGCTTACGGTGCCATCAAGGCCTTCCGCTTTACTGTAAAACTTCTGCATCCAGTCAACGGCCTGCCGACATTTACGACCTATGCTGACGAAGCTCTGGTTGATCCTGCGACGGGCTGTCCAAGCAGGGAGTATCTTGAACACCGCATGAAGCAGCTTGGCGTTGATGAGCCCTTCCGCAAATGGGCATGGAACCATCGTACCGCCATGGTTATTGCCTGTGCGCTGCTTCATACTCTCGCTAATGCGAATACGCCGCAGTTTTTCAACAGCGTATTGAGAGCGTGGAATCCGCGGGGAAAAAGCATTTTCGATTATGCGAGTGAGCTCAAAGCAAATCATCCGGAACTGGTCGATAATGTCATTGAGAGCATTATTCCGAGGAAACAAGGCCTTCCTAAGAGAAAGGCAGTTCTTTCGGAAGAAGATATCCAAAGCCCGGAACTGCGGAAATACTGGAAGAAACCATCGAAAAAGGTACAATAGCAGATGTTCTCATACGTTACGCTGCTAAGTGTTTTTCCAATAAACATATAGCATAGTTAAATATGCTGAAATTGGTCTATGTTTACATTGTCAGATGTTTTTTTTGAAATTATAATAAAGTTGTTCTTGAGAACAGGACATTGCAATGGTGCAAGGAAGCCGTGCTGAGCACGGCGGGACTTGCACCATTTTTATTTTATCTGGGAGGGAGTTTTATGAAGAAGCACGTCAGCTTAACGACTTCGATTTTTATTATGATGATATTGGGCATGGCTGCGGGCTATGTGGCCAGTGACCTGATGGTCCAGTTGAAATTTGTCGGAGATATATTTTTGAGACTCATTCAGATGTCTATAGTCCTGCTGGTCATGGGCTCGGTCGTCGAGGCTATTGCTTCGCTTGACCTTCATTCGCTGGGACGTCTCGGGACGAAGGCCTTTGCCGGCTTCAGCGTTACGACGGTGGCTGCAGCTACGGTGGGACTGGTTCTTGCCAATGTTCTGACGCCGGGTTCGGGCATCTCATTTGGTCAGGAGCTTACGACGAATGTAAAAGGCTCGGACGCTACGCTGGCTTCTATCATCACGAATTTCTTTCCTAAGAATATCGTACAGTCGATTGCCGATGGCAATACGATTCAGGTCATTGTCTTTGCCTTGTTCCTTGGTGTATCTATCAACATTGTCATGGAACGCACGCATAGCAAGGAACTGTTGCATGGTGTGAAGGCATGCAATGAATGCCTGCTGACCATTGTCCGTCTCGTCATGAAGATGGCCCCTATTGGCATCTTCTCGCTTTTAGGCTGGGCTATCGGCAAATACGGCTTTGCTGTCATTCTGCCGCTGTTCAAATTCCTTGGCGGCATGGCACTTGGTTCTATCCTGATTCTTGTGACAGGCATTACGACGGCTGCTTTTGTCGCCCGTGTATCGCCGCTGGCTCTGGCTGGCAAACTCGTCAATATGGGCGTTGTGGCCTTCACGACGACGTCCTCGGCCGTCACGCTGCCGGTAAAAATGGCTGATTCGGAAAATAAGATTGGCATCAGCCGCAGAGTATCCCGCCTGATCAATCCTTTGGGCATGACGCTCAACAGCGATGGTCTGGCTTTGTATCTGGCCCTTGCCTGCATCACGGTGGCTCAGTTCTTCGGTATTGAGCTCAGCGTAGGGCAGCAGGTTACGGTCGTGGTCATGGCGACGCTGGCAACGCTTGGCACGGTGGTCGTGCCTGGCGGCGGTCTTGTGGCTCTGGCTATTGTCCTGCCGGCTGTGGGGCTGCCGATTGAAGGCGTGGCTCTGCTGGCTGGCATCGACTGGTTCTCCGGCATGTTCCGCACGGTGCTCAATGTCATCGATGATGTCATGGTCGCTTTGATCATTGCCGTCAGCGAAGGCGAGTTCCATCGCGAGATCTTTGATGCCAAGGAACCAGCGGCAGTCTCTGCTGCTGAAACTGGCTACCGCGTGACCAGCACACCGCTTGTACCTGCGCGCAAGCCAGCTTCTCCGTTCTGATTTACTGATTTACATTTGCTATCCTTTCCTCAACCATAGATAGACAAAGATGGCCTGCCGTATATGCCGCAGGTCATTTTTGTTGCTTATATCGCGATATGATGAGGAATATCATGGTCATAACGACTAATGGAAAACGTTTAAATTGGGATAATTGAACATTGTGAGGAAACACAGCGCCCACTATAATGAAAGCATCGAAAGCGAAACAAGAACTTTCGAGCACAATGGCAAAAGCATAATCTTATATGACATGCAACGGCGCAGTCCTGTAAAATCAGGTCTGCGCCGTTTTTATTTGTCAGCATCGCTGCTTTGGTCCAGTGAAATCTTAGGAGGGAAAATCATGGGAGTTGAATTTCAATATGTCCACAAAGCTTTCGATATCGTCAATGGCAAACCCAAGTACATCCTCAAGGATGTGAATTTGAATATTAAGACGGGCGAGTTCATCTGTGTGCTTGGTAAGAGCGGCTGCGGCAAATCCACGCTGCTGAATCTGCTGGCTGGCTACCTGAAGCCGGATAAAGGGCGTATCAGCGTGGATGGCACGGATGTTGACGGGCCTTCAGAAGAACGTGGCGTCGTCTTCCAGCAGCACGCGCTGTTTCCGTGGTACACGGTGCGCCAGAACATCGAGTTCGGCCCGCGGCTGAAGAAGAAAGAAAATGTCAAAAAAATTGCCGATAAGTACATCCAGATAATTGGCCTTGAGGAATACGAAAATGCGTATCCATCGGAGCTGTCCGGCGGCATGGCACAGCGTATCGGCATCGCAAGAGCTCTTGCCAATGACCCAAAGGTCCTGCTGATGGACGAGCCGCTCGGCGCCCTCGACGCCCTGACGCGTGATACGATGCGCAAAGAGCTCATCCGTATCTGGCAGCTTTCGAAGAAGACCGTGTTCTTCATCACGCACAGTGTGCCAGAAGCTGTTTATCTGGCCGACCGCGTGGTTATTCTCAAAGATGGTCAGGTTGCCCTTGATGAACACATTGAGCTGCCGCGGCCGAGAAATATCCGCAGTCCGAAATTTGAAGAATACGTAGACCTCTTCTCGCACAGCATCGCGGATGCGCCGGCTGACGAGATGGTGATTGCGGAATGAGTGAAATAAAGGAGAGCGAACATCATGACAGCGATGAAAATAGATGAGGTGACGGCTTTGCCTGACATGCCTGCCGAGGAAAATGCTTCGGGCACGGCCAGTGCCTTTGCCAAGAAAGCCAAGAATATGGAGCTCATGTGCTTCGATGGTCTGGTGCTGTCGCAGTACGAAGCGGAACCGGACTTTGAGGAAAAAGTCATTCCGCGCAAATACCGCGATGCCCGTCGGGCGAAGGCCGACCGGTTCTACAAGATATTATCGTTATTCTTCTTTTTCTGCATTTGGGAGCTCGTTGCTTACCTCAACACGCAGAGCGGCTGGTTCAATCCCGTGTTCCTGCCATCGCCGGTCACGGTCATTGAGACAGGGTATGATTACCTTCTTGACGGCACACTGCTCCTGCATATCGGCATCAGCTTCTACCGCATGATCGTCGGCTTCGTCATCGGTGTTGCCGCCGCACTGGTTGTCGGCATCATGATTGCCATGAGCCGCGACGCGGATAACATTCTCTCGCCGGTACTCAACATGGTCGGGCCGATTCCGGTATTTGCATTTCTGCCAATGTTCATCATCTGGTTTGGTATAGGTGAAGCTTCAAAGATAGCCTTAATTGCTTATGCCACATTTATTCCTATGCTCATTTACATTGAAAATGGCATTCGCGATACTGACCCATTGTTGATTCGCTCCGCTAAGAGCCTTGGGGCAACTGACCATCAGATTTTTACGAAAGTCATTTTGAATTCTGCACTGCCAACGATTTTCGATGGCATGAAAATCAGCTTGGCACTGACATTTTCCGCACTGGTCGTTGCTGAAATGATGGGTGCAGATAAAGGTCTTGGCTACATCATCGTCAATGCGAAGAACTGGTTTAAGATGGGTGATATGTTCCTGGCTGCCACTTTGATTGGCTTGGAATACAGTGTTTTCTATGCTTTCCTGTCCATCCTGGAAAAGAAGCTCTTCCGTTGGAAGAATGTTAATGCAGGTAAAGCAGTTGAAAAATAAAATCATACAGAAAACAGTCACGAGGAGGGGCTCATGATGAAGTGGATGACAAAAGCATTTAGTACAAAGTGGAAGAAGTTTTTGATGGTAGGGTCGTGTCTGATACTCAGTGCAGCACTGCTTACAGGCTGCGGCGGTGGACAGAATGCAGCATCGAGCGGCTCTGGCGATGATGGCAAGCTTGTTCTTTATGGCGAATTGGATCCGCAGGTTTCTGGCCAGCAGATTATCGCCGAGGAAAAAGGTTTTTTCAAAGATGAAGGCTTGGATGTTGAAAATAAGTTGATGAATGGGCCAGATGAAAATGCTCCTCTCGTTGCCAGCGGTGAAGCGAAAATTTGTTTCGGTTCTGTCTATAACAACATTTCAGTAGCGGCAAATGGCGTCAAAGTCAAAGTAGTTGCGCCGTTAGCTAATGCGGCCGGCACGCAGGCTGTGGTAGCTGGTAAAAATGTCAATATCCGTAGTCCGAAAGATTTGGAAGGTAAAAAAATCGGTATGACAAATGGTGCTGGCGTTCTGATTGCCGTACGCAATATGTGTGAAGCTACAGGGACGGATATCAATAAGATTCAGTTTGTTAATCTGCAGGCGTCTGACCAGCTTGCTTCCTTGGAGAAAGGAGATATTGATGCTATGGCAGCCTGGGAGCCGTGGGTCGGTAAAGCTGTAGCTCAGGGAGGCAAAGAACTCTTTAACGGTACGCATTCTTATCTGCCGGGCGCAGAGGGAGACGTTCATTGGATTGACTTTTATATGACGGTGCAGGTACAGGATTCTTATCTTAAGGCACATCCGGAGAACGTTGAAAAGGTACTGCGTGCCCTGCATAAGGCAACGGATTATATTAACGAGCATCCGGAAGAGTCGGCCGAGATTATTTCGAAACGCATCAATGTCGACAAAGATACCTGCCTGCGCATCATCAAAAAGAATAAGTACTCGATGAAGTTTGATGACCAGTTTATCGACGGCACGAATAACATGGCAAAATTCATGATGGATATGAAGAGCATCAAGAAGGTTCCGGAAATCAAGAGTTATGTTGATATGAGCTTGATGAAGAAGCTTTATCCGGACGAGGTCACGGCAAAATAAGAGGCGATGATAATGCTGGACTTATTGGTAAAAAATGGATATCTTGTTTGTCCAGATGGAATAAAACAGGCCTCGCTAGCTGTGAAAGATGGCAAGATTGTAGACTATGATGGCACTGGTTCATCTACAGATGTCAAAAATATTGTAGATGCAAAAGGATGTTATATTCTGCCGGGGGCTATCGATGACCATGTGCATTTCAATGATCCAGGATATACCTGGCGGGATGACTTTCCTCATGCGAGCCGCGCTGCGGCTCGTGGAGGGATTACTACCGTCATTGACATGCCGATGCAGAATCTCCCTGCTGTTTCTACGGCACAGATTTTGCAGAAAAAAGTGGCGTATCTGTCTGGCCGCTCTTTTGTAGATTTTGCTCTCTGGGGGGCGCTGATTCGGACGAATCGGCCACATTTGAAGGGATTGTCAGAGGCTGGTGCAGCCGCATTTAAATGTTTCATGAGTGAACCCAGTGATGATTATACGGCCCTCTGGCCCAGAGAAATCGCTGATCGGCTGCGTTTGCTGCGTCCGTTGGGCGCTTTGGCAGGGTTTCATTGTGAAGATTATCATCTTTTGAAATCTGGAGAAAGGGCTTGTCTGCAGGCTGGCAAGAAGTCAAGAAAAGACGTTCTGGATGTTCATTCTGTTATGGCTGAAAAAAGAGCTGTTCAGGAGCTCATCGGCATTCTGCGTCAAACTGGCGGCCGTGTTCATATTTGTCATGTATCACATCCAGATGTTGCCGCTGTCATCAAGAGAGCACAGCAGCAAGGGCTTCATGTTACCGCTGAAACATGTCTGCATTATCTGGTCCTGACAGACCAGGCTTATCTGAAGCGGGGGCCACTTTTTAAATGTGCACCGCCGCTTCGTTCTAAAGCAGCGTCGCAGGCTTTATGGCGTTACATTGAAGATGGCACCATCTCGACAATTGCGTCGGATCATTCTCCCTGTAAGTTGGAGGAAAAAGATGAATCCGGTCCTAAGGGGGCCTTTGGTGCCTGGGGTGGTCTTTCCGGCGTGCAGACGACGCTGCAGGGCTTCTGGAATCTGGCAGTCCATGAGCATGAGGCCTCGCCGCTGCTTGTGGCCAAGGTGCTGGCAGAAAATCCAGCGAAGATATTTGGTCTCTGGGGCCGCAAGGGGGCGCTGCTGCCGGGCTTTGATGCGGACTTTGTCCTGCTCGACGCTCAGCGCGATTGGGAAATCAAGGCCAAGCAGCTGGAGTATCTTAATAAGTTTTCTGCTTTTGTCGGCTTGACAGGGCAGGGGCTGCCTGTAGCCACGTACCTGCGCGGGCAGTGCATCTACGAAGATGGCAGTTTTCCCGCAGCACCGCAGGGCAAATTTGTTCTGGCCAAAGGTCATCCGGTCGTTTAACCTAGGTCTGAAAAAGATTTTCTTTTCGATTCTATTGTTGAGGAGGATATACCCATGAGTCAAAAATTAGCGATTATTGAACCGCTGGGCATCTCGGAGGAAGAAGCACAGCAGCTGAAAGAGCAGTATCTGCCGGCAGATGTTGAGATGACGTATTATAACACGAAGGCCAAAGATGCGGCTGAACAGGCTGCACGCATCGGTGATGCGTCGCTCGTGATGCTGGCCAATTCGCCGCTGCGTGAGGATGCGCTGTCAAAAGGCGCCAACGTAAAATTCCTCAGTGTTGCTTTTACCGGTGTGGACCATGTGGCCATGGATTACTGCCGTGGGAAAGACATCATCGTTTCGAACTGTTCCGGCTATGCGAATGAAGCCGTCAGCGAACTTGTCTTTGGGCTGGCCATTGGTCTTTACCGCAAACTGGCGGCCTGCGATGCGGCCGTGCGCAGCGAGAAAACGAGAGAAGGCCTTTTGGGCTTTGAGCTTTCCGGCAAGACGTTCGGTGTTGTCGGCCTTGGTGCCATCGGCCGCCAGACGGTGAAATTGGCTCAGGCCTTCGGCTGCAAGGTGCTTGGCTATAATCGTTCGCAGAAGGATATTGCCGGTGTTGAGCAGGTAGACCTCGAGACGCTCCTTAAGGAAAGCGACATTGTCTCGCTGCATGTACCTTTGACAGAGGCGACGAAAGGCCTGATTGGTGAGGCAGAGCTCGCTCTGATGAAGCCGACGGCTATTCTCATCAACACGGCCCGCGGTCCTGTCGTCGATACAGCAGCGCTGGCCAAGGCCTTGACCGATGGCACGATTGCCGCGGCCGGCATTGATGTCTTCGATGGTGAGCCGCCAATCGCTGCGGACAATCCGCTCCTTAAGGCGCCAAATACACTCCTGGCACCGCATATCGGTTTTGCGACGAAAGAGGCCCTTGCTAAGCGCGCAGTCATTGCCTTTAAGAATGTGGCGATGTATCTGCAGGGCAAGCCGCAGAATGTCATGAACTGAAATCAGGAATTTTTCGGGAAACGAGAGAAGAGGAAAGAAGGTCATCCATATGAATCTGGCATTAGAACAGGAAGAAGCCGTTTCGGCGGATTCTTTCCCCAAGGCGAGCGCGGCAAACATTGAACGTATGCTGCGCAACCTCAATCATTTCAATTCAACGCCGGAATTTGGCACGACGCGCGTGCTGTTCACAGAGCCGGAAGTTGCGGCGAGAGAGTACATCAAACGCGAGATGAAGCAGCTTGGGCTGAAAATCCGCGAAGATGCAGCCGGCAACATCTTTGGCACGTACGAAGGTACGGAGCCGGTGCTGGCGCCTGTCTGGACGGGTTCACACATCGATACGGTGCTCAATGCCGGCATGTTCGATGGCATGAGTGGTGTTGTGGCAGGGCTCGAAGCTGTACGTCTTTTTGAGGAAGCAGGGCTTCGTCCAAGACGCAGCATCGTAGTGGTTGTCTACACCTCAGAAGAGCCGACCCGCTTCGGTCTTGGTTGTCTCGGCAGCCGCGCCCTTGCCGGCAAGCTCGGCGCAGCTGAGGCTAAAGAGCTCAAAGATAAAGATGGAAACAGCCTTTACGATGTCCTTAAATCTCTTGGTTTCCCGGTAGAGCATTTTGACGAAGTGCCTGTCCGCCGTGGCGATGTCAAGGCAGCGGTCGAGCTTCATATTGACCAGACAGGCGAGCTTGAACGCGCGGGTAAGACGCTGGGCGTCGTCAAGACCATCTGTGCGCCGAGCGTCTATGATTTCAAGGTGACGGGCCGTCAGTCCCATGCCGGTGGTACGAGCATGGCACGCCGCCGCGACGCCTTTATGGCCAGTGCGGAAATGGCTCTGGCTGCTGAACGTCTGACGAAGGAATCTCTTGGCAAGGACGATTATGCGACAGCGACGATTGGACGTGTCAACGTCATTCCGGGGGCTGTCAATGTCATTCCCGGCGAAGCTGATTTTTCTCTGGATGTGCGCGACGCCAGCTTTGAGCATAAAAAAGAACTCACCCAAAAGATTTTGGCTGAGTTCGAGGAGATTGCGAAAAAGCGTGAAGTCATGCTGGACAGTAAGATGTACAACGATGACCATCCGATGCCGTGTCAGGATGATATTCAGAAAAAGCTGGTCGAAGCGGCCGAAGAGACGGGCATCTCGTATATCAAGACCATCAGCGGGGCTTTCCATGATTCCATGCTGGTCGGTGAATTTGCTCCTGTCGGCATGCTATTCGTGCCGAGCCGCGATGGCATCAGCCACAGTCCGCAGGAATGGACCGATTTTGCCGACATCGCGGCAGGCACCGACGTTCTCGCCAGAGCCTTGTTTGCCTTGGCCGATGAATGAGTCAGGCTGCCGTCATTCCTGCTCATGAGCCAGCAGACAGAGATAAATCAGGAAATTTTCATCGGCATCACTGAAATCCGTGTCGAGGAGTTCCCGTATTTTCTCCAGGCGGTTGGTCATGGTATTGCGGTGAAGGTAAAGTGCTTTAGCCGTAGCTGCGGCGTTGTAATTATGATGGAGATATGCCGCGAGCGTTTCCGTGAGTTCCGCGCCGTTGGCTGCATCATAGTCAAGCAGGGGCTTCAAGACGTTCATGCGCAGTACAAGCGCGAGATGCGAAGGCTCCGGCTGGCTGCTGAGAAAATGGCGCGGCAGCTGGGTCAGGTAGTCTACAGGGCCAGCCTGCCCTAGTTCGCGGGCCAGATTCATAGCGCGCAGGCTTTCCTTGAGACTCTCCGAGAGGTCTTCCACGCGGCGGTGGCAGCCGCTGAGGCCGATGGGCAGCGACAGTCCGTGATTCTGCAGTTCTTTGGTGAGCGCGTGCATCTCGGCCTTTACCTCATGCATGGCCTTGAGGCGATGGCATTCCGGTGGGAACAGCAGAAAAAAGACGCAGAGGTTGTCACTGTCACAAAGAAAGAGAGAAGCCCCTTCGGGAACGTGATGAGGGATTTCTTCATGCAGGAGCTGACGAAGCTTCTGGCGTTCTTCAGTTTTTTCCGGCAGAGGCATGGCGAGGCAGATCCACGCTTTGCGGTAATCAAAACCGTAAAAAGCGCAAAGGGACTTGAGCTCGTTCAGGCCGCGGCGTCCGCGGCTGTGAAACAGCGTCTCTAAGAAATAGGCCCGTCCGTGTCCGCCAGAAGGGCTGACACTTGGCGCGGGGATGACGAATGTTTCTTCACTGGCTTTAGCATTGCCCTTTTCGGAAAGCTCTATCTCGTCTTCGCCTTCGCCGCGCAGCTTCTCGCGGTAAATCTCTTCAAAGATGCACTGCGAGATGGCGGAGAAGCCGTAGAAGAACGGCAATTCCACGATGGGAAAATCCAACCGGCTGGCTTCTTCAAGGAGTGGCACAGGGACGGTGCGGAAAAAGCGCCGAATCTTAACGCCAAGGCCGGCACAGCCGATTTCCTTCATATCGCGGATGATGCTGCGCTGGAGTTCGGGCGAATCCTTAAAGACATAGCCTGTCGTCAGGACGAACTCATCTTTCTTGAACCATTTGAGCACATCTGGATTGTCAAGGACATTGACACTGCGGATAATCTGATTTTCGTGTGCAAGGCCTGTGAGCAGCCGCAGGCTGCTGAGGCCGCTTTCTTTGACGAGCCAAGAAATTGTAGGCATGAGAATTCCCCCTTTGTTCGATTATATCATGGAACAGGGAGTTTGGGAGGGTGTATATGAGTGATATGAATACGGCAGAGCGCATTCGTCAGGAGCTTTCCGCACTGGCAAAGTTCTCTGCCACTGAAAAGGGCGTCACGCGCCTGCCCTTTACGAAAGAAGCAGCTGCGGCACTTAACTATCTTGACAAGCTCATGCAGGAAGCCGGGCTTACGACGTATCCGGATGCCAGCGGCGCCCTGCACGGGCTTTTGCAGGGCAAGGGCAGTCAGCGTTTTGTTATTGGCTCTCATTATGACAGCGTCGTCGAAGGCGGCGCTTATGATGGGACTGCCGGCGTGGTCTGCGGCATCGAGATTGCCCGTCATTTTGCACCGCAGGAGCTGCCTTTTTCTCTGGAGATTGTTGCATTCAATGATGAAGAAGGTGTGCGTTTCGGCGGAGGTTTTCTTTCAAGCAAAGCCCTTCTCGGTGAGCTGCAGCCAGAGGAACTGCAAAATTATCGCGATACTAAAGGGATCAGCTGCTATGAGGCCATGCAGGAGGCCGGCTATGCGCCGGAAAGGCTGTCAGAGGCGGCTTGGGACAAAGATAAAATTGTCGGCTTTCTTGAAATTCATATCGAGCAGGGAGCGCGCCTTTACAAGGAATATCTTCCTCTCGGGCTGGTGACAGGCATTGTCGGCATGCGCCGCTTTGATATTCAGCTGACAGGCCGTGCCGACCATGCGGGCACGACGCCGATGACTCTGCGGGCCGACGCGTTAGCGGGAGTAGCCCCCTTCATATTGATGGCGCAGCGTGCTGCCAGGGAACGCAAGTCTCCCGACGTTGTCGCCACGGTCGGTGTCTGCGAGGTCAAGCCTGGTACCGTCAATACCGTGCCGGCGTCTGTGCATCTCACACTGGATGTACGCAGCCTCAGGGCTGAGACTCGCGATGCTGTTGTGGCAGAGTGCTTCAATGTCCTTGAAGAGTCTGCTGCTGACAACGGCCTCCGAATTTCTTGGCAGGAGAAGCTCAGTGTGGCTCCCGTAAATATGGACGAAGGGCTCAGAGAGCGCCTGCGTCAGGCCATTCATGAAGAGAATGTCTCTTATATGGAGCTGGCCAGCGGTGCCGGCCATGATGCCCTGCCCATTGCCCGCAAACTTCCTGCCGCAATGCTGTTCGTCCCGAGCAAAGACGGACGCAGCCACTGCCCTGAAGAGAGTAGCCGGCCTGAGGATTTTTCCAGAGCTGTCGATGTTGTCATTCGTATGTTAGAAGATTGGAGTAATTGAAATGAGCTATCCAGAACATCCACTTTCCACCCGTGCCATTGTAAAACCAGGCCTTTGGGCCGTTCTGCCGGAAGGCGGTCTTGTCAATAATGTCATTCCTGCCATCAAGGGCTGCCGTGTGAGCATCGTCGCTTCGCCGAAAATGGGCGCCAGCTTCGTGCAGTACATCATCACGGCCCAGAGGGATGGTCATACGGCGTTCCCTCTTGCCAGCGAAGAAGGCGTTGAGAGCTTTATCTACGTAGTCAGCGGCAGCGCCAAAGTCAAAGCCGGCGAACATGCTTACGACCTGACGGCCGGCGGCTATATGTTTGCTCCGGCAGAATACGGTGTTGACTTCACGGCTGAAGATGGCACGAAGCTCCTGTTTTACAAGCAGAAATACATTCCGCTCGCCGGCACAAAGGCCCATATTGTCACGGGCAATGTCAACGAGATGAAATATGCCGTCTATGAGGGCATGGATAATGTCGGCATCAAAGACCTCCTGCCGACGGATGACCTTGGCTTTGATATGAACATGCACATCCTTTCCTTCGAGCCAGGCGGCTGCCATTCCTTTGTTGAAACGCATGTACAGGAACATGGTGCTTACGTCTTGACTGGTGAAGGCATGTACATCATGGAACAGCAGTGGCTGCCCATCCAGAAGGGCGATTTCATGTGGTTCGGTCCGTTCGTGCCGCAGGGTGCCTATGGCATTGGCCGTGAGCCTTTTGCTTACATTTACTCCAAAGACTGCAACCGCGATGTCCTGCTTTGACATCTGACAGTTACAGCCGGCAAAGTCTTCGCGTAACTTGATAAATCCAAAAAGACAAGGTCCTGACTTTTACGAGCAGGGCCTTATTTTTGTGTCGAAACGTCAAAAAAGTCCAGCGCTGGACTTTTTCAGTATCTAACTAGGGTCATTTTTTAGGTTTTTCAGTTTAATGGTTGTGTTTGACTCAGGCGAGTGTTATAATTTTTGTATGATGGTTTTGTACCGAAATAATCAAAACGTTTTTTATCAATCAAAAGCAGGGGGAGAAGGGGCGTATGTCTCGAAATAATCCTCGGACCCGATTCTCATCGTCGGTATCGAAGGTGCTTTACGAAAAGTTCTGCGTGGTGGCAGATGCCACGGGCAGGCAGAAGACAGCGCTTCTCGATGAGGCCTTGCAGTTAGTGGTTCAAAAGTATAGAAGCCGCGTGCTGGAAAGCGGCGGAGAAGGAGCATCTATTTTTATGGCTAAGACTATTGCATTCTGTTCCCACAAAGGCGGCGTCGGCAAGACGACTTCCGCAGCGGCTTTTGCGGATCTCCTCGGCAGACGCGATTACCGCGTGCTGCTCATCGACGCGGACCCGCAGGGCAATCTCTCGAAACGCTTTGGCTATCATCCGAAGGAATATCGCGGCGACGTTCAGCTGAGCTCGGCGGTCCTCAACATCCTTTCGGATAACCCGAAGCCGATGAAGGATTTTACCATGCACACGCAGAATGCGAATGTTGACATCATCCCAAACGATGACCGCTATACGGCAACGACGAAGACGCTGCTCGATGCTGTCATGCTCGGCATCAACGCGTATAAGATTATTCTGCAGGAGCTCAGCGGCTTTTACGATTACATCATCTTTGACTGCCGTCCGGCCGTCGACAATGAGATTGCACAGGTCATGCGGGCCGTGCAGTATCTGATGATTCCTGTTAATGCAGCCGATGATTCCGTTGACGGTGTCGACACGGTGCTCGGCTATGCTTCGAAGATCCGCAACTCGAATCCGGAGCTCTGCGTGGCCGGCATTTTCTTTGAATCCATCAACATGCGCACGGCTGTGGCCCATGACTATGTGCCGCAGATCCGCCAGAAATACGCACCGCTCATCCTTGATACGATTGTCCCCCATTCGGAGGATGCACATAAAGCCGAAGCGCGTCATCTGCCCGTGACGGAAGCCTATCCTTCGGGCAAGGCGACGCGTGCTTATTCGAAGTTGGTAGAGGAGGTATTGAACCGCATTGGCTAAGAGACAGAAATTCTCCATTTCCGCACAGCAAACGCCGGTATTCGACGACGTCGGCGCAATGTCAGCCACGCCTGAAAAGAAGGCGGGGACCAGCATCTCGCCGGAACGCCTCGCCGAGCTGCAGGCCCTGATGGCCAAGCCGGCAGCAGCGGCATCGCCATCTGATGAGGCACAGGCAGCCAAAGCCGAGGAGCGCGTGGATACGCTGCTGCCGGCTCATCATGAAGAGCTCATCGACATCGACAAACTCGTTGCGGCGCCGGACGAATGGAACTTCTTCGGCAAACCGAGTCCCGAGCAGTACGCGCTGATTTTTCAGTCGGTCTATAAATACGGCCTTTGGCATCCCTGCACGGTCTGGGAGCAGGAGGACGGCACGTACATGATTCTCGGCGGCCACACGCGCCGCATGGTCTATCAGGAGCTCTACGAAGTTACGAAGGACGAGAAGTACAAGAAAATCCCGTGCAAGGTCTACAAGCACGACCAGATTACGGAGCCGACGGCCCGCCGCATTGTCATCCTGACGAACATTGCCCAGCGCGCCAAAGAAGATTCTGCGGTGCGCATCCACTGCTATAGCGAGATGGCGCTGCTCGAAAAGGAAGAGGCCTTCTATGGTTCCGGCGTTGACGTCAATACGGCTGTGGCCAAACTGTTCGGCGTCAGCCGCGCCACGGTCTTCTTCTACCGCCGTCTCGAAAAACTCATTCCTGAGCTTCTCGATGCCTACGACCAGCGCCAGATCACACAGGCTGTGGCCGGCATGCTCTGCGACGTTCCGCAGGAGCTGCAGCAGTACATTTACGAGAAGGGCTATCATCTGGAACTCAAACCGGCCATGCGCCACGCACTCAAGGCAGCGGCCACGAAAGAGGACATTGATGCCATTATCCAGCAGCAGAAACAGCCGCAGGAAAAATATCAGTATGTCTTCTCGACGAAAATCAAGAAGCCGAGCAATTTTGACTTTGTACCGCTAGCCATCGACCATGACGAGGTACAGGCCTTCAAGGATTTCATGGACCAGACCCTTGACCTTGCGGACAACCTTTCCGACCATACGAAAAAAGTCATCCGCGAAATGCTCAAGGGCTGACAAAAAGGAGAGAGCTATGAAACGCGATAAGATTGCCTGTCATTGCCGCCGTGTGAGCTACGGCGACATCGTCGATGCCGTGGCTGCCGGAGCCACGACTTTTGCGGAAGTCTCAGCCAAGACGGGCTGCAGCACCGGCTGCGGCAAATGCAGAGACTTCATCACGCACATGGTTGCGGATATTCAGCGTTATCCTGAAGACTATGACCTGCCGAAAAAGACAGAATCATGATTTGTATGTCTATTGAGTATATACCCGTGTTACAAAAAATCAAGAAATTTTTAGCAAAAACTTGACAATATTACACCTCTTTGCTATAATATAATCAAACAAAGGAAGAAAGTCATAGACAAAGGTCAACGGAAATGACATCTTACCTCTTGTTGATACCACTTGCACAACAGCAGGGAGGCGAGTCCGATGGGCCACTAAAAAGGTTCATGCGGTAGAATTACATGGACAAATTAACAGAAAGCAAATAGCCGCTTAGTCGAAACAGATTGAGCGGCTTTTGCTTTGCCTAAAATCCCTTTTTGATGGACAAAATTTGCGAAAAAGTCCAGTACTGGACTTTTTCAGCAGTGGGTTCCAGCAGCAAACGGTATCCTTAGGAAAATATCATGTTTCTTTTATGATATTTATATCCTTATTATGCTATAGTATCTCCGTATTAACATACGGGCTGTGTTGGAGCCTGACTGTTCTGGTATTGCAAATCTGATAGCGGGATGGCGAAAAAAATCGACGCATCTTCTAAGGGGAAGTGCGTCTTTTTTTATGTCAAAAATGAAAGGGGATTTTTTCATGAATAAATGGATGAAAACGGCACTTTGTGCTGGTATTACAACGGGAGTACTTTTTAGCGGTGTGCTGCCGAATCAGATGGCAGAAGCTGCAGAGGCCGTCACGGCGCCGGCCAAGGTGCAGAATGGCATCCAGTCGGTTTCGGTCATCACGAAAGTATATGGCGACGGTGAGTTGCCAGCCTATGCGGTGCTGGCATATCCGAAGGCTATCAACGGTAAAAATTTAAATGCGGATGATTTCAGCGTCGAAGGACAGACGATTGAAAGCATCAAGACAAGCGCTGTTGCAGACCCGGAGAGCAAAGAACGTGCCGGACGTTATGTTTTTCTGAAACTGGCACATACAAACACGGCTTATGATGGCGACCTTGCCAAACAGCCGGGGCATGAGGAACATGAAAAGAAGATGGCTGCAGGTACGCAGGGCAGTGATGGCAAAATGTAGCAGGATGCTCCGATGCATTCGGAGCGTCAGCTGCCGGACCTGACGCTCAAAGTCAAGCAGGTTAAGGATATCAAGGCCATTGATGGCACAGTTTATCATGCCAGCAGCAGGGAAGTTACCAGCAGCAGTACGGTAGAGCCGGAAATTTCACAGTTCCAGCAGTTTACGTATACGGACCCGGAGACAGGCTATCAGCTGCCGTGCAATCTCTATCTGCCGAAGGATTACGACAGCAGCAAAAAATATCCGCTGCTGTTCTTCGTAGCAGATGCCAGCGCGGACATCAACGAAACGACGACGCCGCTGTTTCAGGGCAATGGTGCGACGGTCTGGACGGAGCCTGAAGAACAGGCAAAGCATCCCTGCATCGTCTTTGCACCGCAGTATACGGACAATCTTATCAATCAGATTGGCATGCTGACGGCTGACAGCAACACGTGGACGAAAGGCCTCACACTCGTTTCTCATGCGCTGCAGTCGGTCATTGATAATTATGCGGTCGACACGAACCGCATCTATGGCACGGGGCAGTCACAGGGGGGCATGACAAACATCGCCCTGAGCGATAAATATCCGGACCTTTTCGCTGCCCAGTGGCTTGTTGCCTGCCAGTGGAACACGGACGAGATGAAGGTTCTCAAGGATAAGAACCTCTGGATTACCGTCTGCGAAGGTGATACGAAGGCTCATCCGGGCATGGATGAAGCCGTAGCTAAGTGGGAAGCGCTGGGTACGAAAGTAGCCAAGAATGATACATTCTGGGACAGCAAGGCTCCGATTGCGACAATTGACCAGCAGGTCAAAGACCTGGAAAGTCAGGGAGCTCATATCAACTACACCGTCTTTGCCGGCGGCAATCACATGTACACATGGTCTTTTGCCTATAACATCGATGCCATCCGCGATTGGCTGTTCGGCCAGACAAAAGACGGCACGCCGGTAAAGAATGACTGAGTTCTGAGTTCGACGAAGCCTTTGAGGACATACAACTTGCACCTCAGGAAAAATAGCGGTATACTGGACTCATCGATGCAAAAGTAAATAAGAAGCAGAGTAAGTGTTTGTGCGTCAAGTGCCGGATGAACGGGGAGTTGTCATCCGGACGAAGGCTTTGAAGCCGCGGTGCAGGCATTGCATCCCGCTGCTGCGGCATAGAAAAAGGCTTTTCTTACTGCGGCAACGCTGCAGGTTGAAAGGAAGGTCTTTTTTCATGTCCAATTTTTCCGTGAAGGCTATGGTCTATGCCGGTGTATCGGTGGCTTTGGCTGTGCTGTTTTCGTATGTCTTCGCTATCCAGACACCGTTCGTGCGCGTGACATTTGGCTTTTTGCCCATTGCCATCTACGGTGCGATGTACGGCCCTTGGAAAGCAGGCCTGGTGGCAGCGGCTGCTGACTTTATCGGCACGGCCATGCTCGGCACGAGTATCTTTTTTCCGGGCTTTCTCGTTTCAGGCTTTCTGACGGGCTTTATTTATGGCTGGTTCTTCCATCGCCATCGCGTGACCATCTGGCGCGCCTGCGTGCCGTTTTTCCTCGTCATGGTCTTCATTCATCTCGGGCTTAACACGCTCTGGCTGACCATCTTTTATCACAAGGCGGCGTCAGCAATATTTTTGAGCCGTCTCATCAAGAATATTATCTGCTATCCGATGGAAGTCGGACTTTTCCTGGCCGTCTATCGTCCGCTCGTGCGCTTTCTGCCCGAGCAGTTTCCTCAAGCTGCCGCAGTCAAGGAAAAAGCCACTTCGCCGGCAGCCTGACTTAACAGATGTATCCTTCATATGATTTCTCAATTTAAAAAAGTCCAGTACTGGACTTTTTGGACAGGATATGTACAGAAAAAAGTCCCTGATACACTAGCCATGTATCAGGGACTTTTTTGAAAAGGGGGACATAAAGCGGTGATTTAGCTACGCGGCGGGAAGGATACAACTAAGAGCATCTTGAAGGGTTCAACGCCGTAAACCGCATGGGGATGATTGGCCGGCATGACGATGGAGTCGCCTTTGGTGAGCTCGTAGTCTTTGCCGTCAATCGTGATGCGTCCTTTGCCGTCGAGTGCGACAACGAGGGCATCGCCTTTGGATTCGTGCGTGCTGATGCCTTCATCTTTGGCAAAGGCAAACAGCGTGATGCCGACCCCATCATTCTGGATGAGGGTCTTGCTTACGACCTGACCGTCGGCATAGGCGACGGTATCTGCCAGTTTGAGGACTTCGGCTTTTGGTATATTTCTAAGAATTTCACTCATGTTGCATAACCTCGCTTTCTTTTTCTGTTATTATCATAGCATAGACCCATTTTTTTGTTTGTCGCCATGGCAACAATTTGCAAATTCACACAGGAAAAGGCCGACAAATAACCCGGCGCATGAGCAGTACGCCGGGTTATTTGCTGTGTATTATATCTTAGGAGAGCTTAGCACTTCTTGAAAAGAAGTGCTAACGAAAGCCTATAGATAATATAGCACATATGAGAATGAATATCAATATTAAAATTGGAAAAAGTTTATCTTACGCAAAAAGCCCCTCGGTTCTGCTCAACCGAGGGGCTTTTCCGTTTCATCGTCAGCGATGAAAGCTCTCCTGACAAGTATTCTAACACATGATGCAAGTTTTGTCGTGTAACTGAGTCGCAAAAAGAATTTTTTCTGTTCGTGTCGAATACCAAAATAAAGATGTAAAGTATTTTGTGACAAATATATAGAAGGGAAGTCGGCAAGATGAGTAAGGAATTTTTAGGGAAGAAAGCCTGCATTGCACCGGAGGGTGTTTTCATCATCGGGACATACGATGAGAACGGCGTGCCGAATGCCATGAATGCTGCCTGGGGCGCGCAGTCAGATTATGACGAGATTACGCTGTTCCTCGCACCGCACAAGACGACGGATAATGTCAAGAAGACGAAGGCATTCACGGTGGCCTTTGCGACGAAGGATACGGTCGAGATTGCCGACTACTTCGGTGTCGAGACAGGCCGCAAAGTCAACAAAATTGAGAAGGCGGGCTGTCACGTTCATAAGAGCACATATGTCAACGCACCAGTCATCGAGGAATTTCCTGTGACACTCGAATGCGAGATGAAGAGCTATGATGATGAAACGGGCATTCTTGTTGGCAAAATCATCGCTGAACAGGCCGACGAATCCGTGCTGACGGATGGCAAAGTCGACTACGACAAGCTGCAGCCCATCATCTTTGACATCGCGACCACGACGTACCGTGTCATCGGTCCGGTTGTCGGCAAGGCGTTTCATGATGGCATGAAAGTGAAAAATTGACACTCCCCACGGCTGAAGCCGGGGGATTCTTGGTTCAACAACCACCGCACCGCCTCCGATAAAATACCCCGATGCATTTTCGTACATCGGGGCATTTTTATCATAACTCATCACCTTTGTCGCGGCAGTAGTTGACGAGGGCGTCAATGAAGGCGCGGGCTGCGTGGGAAAGGTAGGATTTTTTGCGCCAGGCGACGAGGGCGTGACGGCGGGGACGTGTCGGGAGGGCTGCGTAGCAGGGAGCTGTCTTTGGCTGGAAAGCACGCAGCAGTGTCATGGGGAGCAGGGTGGCACCGAGGCCGGCACTGGCGAGAGTCAGCGCGGTCTCCATGCTGCGGGTCTGCAGGTAAATTTTTGGTGTAAAGCCGGCTTCATTGCAGATATTGAGGAGCTGCTGATGGAGTTTCTGTTCGCTGTGCATCTGGATGAACGGTGTATCTTTGAGAAGCTCGATGGGCAGGATAGGCAGCGTGCCGTGGCAGTCCTGCGGCAGATGATATTTAAGGGAAAGTTCGTGATTGGCCGGCAGCACGAGAATCATTTCTTCGGAATAAAGCTCGGCAAAAGCAAAGGCGTCGACATCTACAGGCTGTGTGGCGATGATGAGGTCAGCTTCGCCGGCAAGCACAGCTTCTTCCAGACGCTTAGACGTATGTTCGGCCAGCTGCAGACGGATGCCGGGGTATTTTTCTTGGAACTGCGGCAGGAATGCAGCGAGAAAATACGTGCTGCGGAATGGCGAGCTGCCGACGACGAGGTTGCCCTTGGCACAGCCGAGCTCATCCTCGACGTAGCGGTGAAATTCGGTGTCGAGCTCCATAATCTGCTGGGCCATTTCCAGATACTTCTGGCCGATGGTCGTAGGACGCATGGGCTGTGAGCCGCGGTCGAAGAGTGGCGCTCCTATCTTTTTTTCAACACTCTTGAGCAGCTGCGACAGCGAAGGCTGGGAGATGTAGAGTTTCTGCGCTGCACGGGAAATCGAGCCCGTCTCGGCAATCGTCCGGATATAATGGAAATGACGCGTTTCCATCAGGAGGCCTCCTTTTAAATAATTCTATAAATAATAGACTATAGAATAGCCGAATTACATTTTTCTTTCTTATATCATTATACAACGAAGAAGAAAGGTGAAACAGATGAATTATCCCATGAGTGAAGGAATATCCATGAATTTTTGTACTGTATTTCGTGATTATTTTTCATATTATATAGATTATGTGTATGTAAAATAATAAATAAAATACCTATACACAAACAGGCTGCCGTTCCTTTGAGGTCGGCAGCCTGTCTGCATGGTGATGACTCTGGAGTTTGGAGAATCTTGGCGGGTGATTTATTTCTGCGGGTAGAAGCCAGAGGGCTTGCCCGAGAGATTGATGAGGATGTTCTTCATCTGTGTGTAGTGCTCGAGAATGACTTTATGTGTCTCGCGGCCGATGCCGGACTGCTTGTAACCGCCGAACGGCGAGCCTTCAGGAATCTGGTTGCGCCGAGCTGCGTGTCTTCTTTCCACGGCAGGCCAATCTTGACTTTATTGAAGCGTTTGACAAGCTCTGCTACGAATTCGTCGTAAATCCCTTCCTGTACGAAAATGCGGGAGCCTGCACAGCAGACCTGCCCCTAATTGAAGAGAATGCCAAGCTGGGCACCGTCATAGGCCTGTTCGAGGTCGCAGTCGTCAAAGAAAATGTTAGCCGACTTGCCGCCAAGCTCAAGTGTTGTCGAGCATTGTGGCTGAGCCTTCCTCGGCGAGAATACAGCCGGCGAAATAGCGGAAGTGTGCGGCTCCTAGAGGAATATCGACGTTTTTCGTCTCACGGATAGGTTTGCCGTTGTCAAGTGTCTCGATGAGGGCAAGCTCATCCGTATGGGCATCGATGATGTCGGCAATTTTATTGAGAAGGGCAGCACGTTCCTTGACGGTGGTCTTTTTCCACGTGGCATTTACCGCAGCGTCGACATCGGCCGGCGTAGCTTCGGCACAGCTCGCAAGCTTGTCGCCCGTAGCCGGACAGAATGCATCGAACGTTTTGCCATCCGCAGCTGGCTGCCAGCTGCCATTGATGAAAAGGCCGTATTCACTTTTGAGTTTTGCATCTGGAATCATGGAAATCCCTCCTATGTATTGGTGTAAATTATTTTTTTATCATAAAGCATGGTGGCTTTAAGATGCTTTGGAAACCTGCTTATCGTCTGTGGGGACCGTCTTCTCTGCTGTATTGCGGAGAGCTTCAGGCAGGCCCGGCAGTTCTGGACGCGTGATTAGGCGGCCGAGACGTGCGCCGGAAAGATAGTTGAAAAGCCATTTGAACGTGACGGTGATATTGCTGTGGAAGCCTGCTTTGGTGAGCAGGTGAATCCAGAGCCATGCCGACCATGCGAGGAAGCCGCGGCTGCGCAGCGGACCGGCTGCCATGACAGCTTCTTTATTGCCGATGATGGCCATGACGCCTTTGCTCTTATAGTGGAGATGCTCTAAAGGTTCTCCGCGCAGCGTGTGCAGGATGTTTTTAGCGGCCAGCTGTCCTTCAGCGAGAGCCACGGGAGCCAGCGTCGGCAGAGGACGCTGCTCACCTGCCGGTGTAAAGCTTGAGCAGTCGCCAACGGCAAAGATATCATCGTATCCCTGCAGCTGGATGGTATCCTCGATAAGCAGGCGTTTGCCGCGGTCTTTTTCACATTCGAAGCCGTTAAGGCAGTTGACAGGGCGTACACCGGCCGACCAGACGACCGTTTTTGTCTTGATGGTGGAGCGCGGGGCATCTTTCGGTGCGCTCATCGGACGATAGGAAAGGGTCTCACCGTCGTAACCTGTGACGAGCATGGAGCACTGTACCTCGATATGTTTTTTCTGCAGGACATGCAGGGCTTCTGTACGGAGTTTTTCCGGCATCATGCCAAGCACGCATTTATCGGCACCAATCAGATGGATGCTGACTTCATTGAAGTCAATATGATGAAACTCTTTCTGCAGGACATCGTAGATGAGCTCGGAAACACCGCCAGCTCCCTCGACGCCAATCGGGCCGGCGCCGACAAAGACAAAGGTCAGCAGGGCTTTGCGTTTTTCCGGGTCAGTCTCAGCTGCGGCAGCCTCAAAGACACTCAGAAGATGACTGCGGATGCGGATGGAATCCTGCAGGGTCTTCAGAGGCAGTGCGTTGCGCTCGACTTCCTGATTGCCAAAGAAATTCGGCGTAGAACCGAGTGCAATAATGAGATAATCGTAAGCAACATCACCATGGCTGGTCTTGACGACTTTTGCTTCCGGTTGAATGCCGTTGACCTCAGCCAGCATGAAATCGACATTTGCTGCTTTCTTGAAGAATGCGCGGATGGGGTAGACAACCTCATCGGTAGAGAGCATGGACGTTGCTACCTGATACAGCAGCGGCTGAAAGACTTGATAATTGTTGTGATCGATAATCAGAACATCGACTGGCTGGTTGGCAAGCTGCTGGGCTGCCTTGATGCCGCCGATTCCTCCGCCAAGGATGACAACGCGTGGTCTTGTAGTCATTTCCAATCCCGCCTTTCTATTGTACGGTCAGGATAGTTCTGTTGCCGTACAATTCAACAGTTCACAATGCTCATTGCGTGAACTCATGTGTGATATTTATTACATTTTTAAAAGTGATTGTATTTCAATATTTGTTATCCTTTGCCTATATTATATACTTATGGTTTGCTAGTATAAAATACTAAAAATTTATGATATATAGCATACTTGTATTTATTTTTCTCAATTTTTATTGTTTAGTGCATTTTTTCACGAAAAATATAGGGTTGTACTTATGTCCTTTATAAGTGAACATTGTTACTTTATGAACAGAATGTTGCTTTGACCTGTTGATTTATATAGAAAATATCCAGTGTAATCCGATGTTTTCCTTTTTTAATATCCATATATATAAGTAAATACCTATGAATATACTAAAATATATAGTATTATACTTAAGTCGCAACATACCGTATAATAAAACCATCGAAGCGATACAAAAGAAGATTTGAAAAGACCAAGTCAAAACAAGAAAATTGGTCTTGTGTAGAATAAGGAGGGCTTTCTCATGTCGTTAACGTATTATTTCCTGCCAACCCGTAATGTTTTTGGTGAAGGTGCAGTCAAAGAGGCTGGCAAACTCATGAAGAGCCTGGATGGTACACATCCAATGATTGTCACGGATGCTTTCCTCGCAAAATCCGGCATGGCCGATGATTTAAAGAAGATTCTCGAAGATGCTGGTCTGCCGACGTTCATCTTCGGCGGTGCTGAGCCAAACCCGACGGATAAGAACGTTGTTGCTGGTGTCAAGGCCTTCCAGGAGCAGGGCTGCGACTGCATCATCTCCCTCGGCGGCGGTTCTTCCCACGACTGCGCGAAGGCCATCGGCCTCATTGCAGCCAACGGCGGCGAGATTTATGATTATGAAGGCATTGACATTTCGAAAAATAAGATGGTGCCGTTGATGGCAGTCAACACGACGGCTGGCACGGCTTCAGAAATCACGCGTTTCTGCATCATCACGGATACACGCCGTAAAGTCAAGATGGCCATCCTCGACTGGCGTGTCACGCCGCAGATTGCTATCAACGACCCGGCTCTCATGAAAGGCATGCCGCCGCGTCTTACGGCTGCCACGGGTATGGATGCTCTGACGCATGCCATCGAGGCCTATGTTTCCTCCGCTGCTAACCCGCTGACGGATGCCGCAGCCCTGCAGGCCATCAACATGATTCAGAAATACCTGCCGAAAGCTGTTGCTAATGGCGATTATCTCTATGCCCGTGACAAGATGGCTTATGGCCAGTATCTCGCTGGCATCGCGTTTAACAACGCTTCCCTCGGTTATGTTCATGCCATGGCTCATCAGCTCGGCGGTTTCTACAACCTGCCGCATGGTGTCTGCAACGCCATTTTGCTGCCGTATGTCTGCGAATTCAACCTCATCAGCAACCTCAACCGTTTCCGCGATATCGCCAAAGCCATGGGTGAAATCATCGACGGTCTCAGCACGAACGAAGCTGCCGATAAAGGTATCGCTGCCATCCGCCGCCTGAGCCGCGAGGTCGGTATCCCACGCACGCTCAAAGAACTCGGCGTACAGCCAGAAGACTTCGAGCTCATGGCAGAGAATGCCCTCAAAGATGCCTGCGCCCTCACGAGCCCGCGCAAATACACGAAAGGCGAAGTCGTTGAACTCTATCGCCGTGCTTACGAAGGCGAGTGGGTCGACTCCACGCTTTAATAAAAACCCCTTGGTGCGATATCCTTTATATAGTAAAACGGCTGCTGCACAAATGTGCGGCAGCCGTTTTTTCTTAGGTATTAATAGATGATAACTGGTGTATTTTTGTCGACGTTTTCATAAATGCGTGCAGCGTTGGCTGGCGGGAGGTTCAGGCAACCGTGGGAGCCGTTGGATTTGTAGATCTGGCCGCCGAAGGTCGTGCGCCACGGGGCGTCGTGCAGGCCGACGTTGCGGTTGAACGGCATCCAGTACTTGACTTTGGAGTCGTAGCCCTGACCGCTCAGCATGGCATCGCGCGTCTTGTACGTCAGGCCGTAGATGCCTTTTGGCGTGGCGTGGCCGCGGTTCGGATTGCCCGAGACGAAGTAGCTTTCCAGGATGCATTTGCCATCTTTGTACAGCCAGAGCTGCTGGGCATTCAGGCTGACTTCGATGTAGCTCGTGCCCCAGTCTTTGTCGGCATGGACCGCTGCGGTCTGGGCGTAAATCGGTTCGCAGACAGCGCTCTGCTTCTGTGCTAAGAGGTCCAGCAGATGGGCTGTTTCCTGTTCCTGGTCAATGCGCCAACCGTAGTCACCCTGTGTGATCTTGATGTCCTGACCGCCAGAGGTGTGGAACGTCCTTGTCGTGTAGGCCGTGTCGTATTTGTCGGCCAGCTCTTTGACGAATGCCTTGACCTGGTCTTTGTCAAAATTGACATTGCCCTCGTCGTCTTCCTTGAGCCACGAGAGGATGCGGTCGCTGTCGAGTGTCTCGTTTTGGTCGCCGAACTGGTACGTGACCGTGATACCGGCGTAATCTTTCTGCGCCTGCTCCATCGGCGTCAGCTGGACGGGGGCTTTCTTGCCGAAAAATCCGCCAGACTGGCTGCTCGACAGGGCGAAGCCACTGCAGCCGAGCAGGAGCAGCACGCAGACAACGCCGAGTATGATGAGATATTGCTTTCGCTCCATAAAAAATCATTCCTTTAGGAGAGCATTAAAAATGGATTCTTTCAACAATGTACCACAATCTGCGTTGGAATGCAAAGTTAGATATGACATCAGGCCGATTTTTTTGCGGGATTTTCCACGCGCTGGCACCAAAAGGCATCGAGCAGTAGCAGACCGGCGACGATGAAGAACATCTGGCGGATGCCAAACATCGCTGCGAGATGGCCGCCGAGAAAAGCTCCGGTGAACATACCGATGAACTGCGCCGACTGGTTGAAGCCGTAAATGCGGCCCATGCAGAACGACGGCGTCAGCTGGCGTATGAGTGTGTTGATGGATGGCATGAGGCCGGCGACCGCAACGCCATGGACAAAACGCAGCAAAGCAAGCTGCCAGGGTGCGGAGACAAGCCCCTGCGGGAGGGAGACAAGACCAGCCAGCAGCAGGCAGGCTGGCAGGACCTTCTGCGCGCCGATGCGGTCAGAGAGATGGCCGATTTTTGAGGCAAACAGCATGCTGGCAAAACCGGCACTTGAGAAGACCGCACCGGAGATGACGGCCAGATGGTTTGTTGATGGTGCGAGCTCGCTGACGTAGACGGTCAGGATTGGCTGGATGCAGGTCAGCGAAAAATGCATGATGAGCGTCGTCAGGAACAGCCCGAAGACCGCTGTGCGGCTGGGCAGAGATGAGAAAACCCTGTGCAGGCTAACGGATGCTTTTTTCGTGATGACATGATGGCTTTCATGCAGCTGTGTCAGTGCGATAAAGCCGAGCAGGCAGAGTGAGCCAATCAGGAGAAAGCTGTGGCGGATGCCGATGAGTTCGGAGATGAAGCCGCCAATCAGCGGCCCTAACAGACCGCCGGTGACCTGCGCCGTAAAAAACATGCCCATGGCCCAGCCTGAATGCTCGCGCGGCGTTTCCTGTGCGAGCAGCGGCACAACCGCTGCCTGAAAGCCGGAGAGACAGCCCTGCATGAGACGCAAAATAACAAGGTGCCAGACCGACTGTGCAAAGGCCATGCCAATCATGATGAGCCCGAGCCAGCCCGAGGCGCGCAAAATCATCGGCTTGCGCCCGTACCGGTCCGCAAGCTTGCCCCAGATGGGCGAAAAAATAGCTAGGCTGACAAAATTGCAGCCAAAGACAATGCCGGCCCAGCGCGCCACATCCGCAGCGTTCGTAACACCGAGTTCCGCGATATAGAGCGGCAGAATCGGCGCCATCTGACTCATGCCGACCGAAACGATGAATGAAGCGGCACAACAGATATAGAGATTTCGTTTCCATAGTTCCATGATTTCGTGAATCCTTCATAATAAGTTGATTTTTATTATCGTTGATGAGATTGATTCTAGCACGTTTTGTCCTGCGATACCAGAGGTCTCCATGGTATAATGAAGTCAGAGAATCAGGGATTCCGCAGAAAGGAGCGAAATCATCATGGAAAAGAAGGAAATGGACGAAATCAAAAAACGCGCGGCGATTGCCGAGGAGCGGGAAAAACGCCTGATGGCCGAAGAACGGCGCGCCAATAAAGCCAAGGCCCGCCGCACCGAAGCATGGCAGAGCCTCGCAAAAGCCAAAGCCTACCGCGACCGCGTGACCATGGCCAAGACACAGAGCGATACTTCAGAGAAACCTGCCGAACCGTCAAAAACGCCGCCGGCTAAGCCCGCAAAAAGACGCGGGACTCTGCTGGACAGCATTCTTGGAGATTAGGAAAAATATTTTAGGAAAGAGCGCGCAGCATCTCTTTTAACTGGTCCTGCAGCTTTACGAGACATTCACTGCCCTGCGCGAGTATCTTGACGCAGAAGCAGTGCGGCGCAAAGGCAGTGATGCCGGTCAGGCAGGAGTTTGGGAGATTCCTGCGGGCAATGAAAGAGCGCAGTTCATCTTCGGACAGCGGAAAGTTCATAAAAATATAGGTCCCGAGATGCGTGCGGCCTTCGTATTGAGTCAGGCCTTCATAGCCATAGGGATTTTCTTGGGGGGCAAAGCGCAGATTGTCCGCATAAAGGAGACTGCCCTGCTGATGAATGCGGACGCGCGAACGGTAAAGACGATACTTGAAACGTTCTCCCCGTGCCGCACGTCCGCAGGCGAGAACATCGGCATAGAACAGTTTGCTTGAATCATCGGCCAGCGTGATATCAAAGTGGCTCACGAAAGCTGAATTGGCAAAAGGCAGGACGGGCAGAGGCGCATAAAAGAGCACAGCTTCTCTGCCTACGCGGATATGTCCGGTACGTGTGGCTTTTCCTGTATCCATGCGATGGATTTTTTCATAGGACTGGGAGAGAAATTCTGCTTTGGCATGGTCCTCAAGCTGGATATCAAAATCCTGACAGTCGCCCGCCATGAGGCCGGCGGAAACTTTGACTACCATAATCTGCAGAAAATCTCCTTGATGAAAGGGACGCAGAATCTTGTATGGTGCTGTAAAAAAGAGCTGCCGTATCTTTTCGGGAGCGATGACAAGCGAAAGTTTTGATGTACGTCCAAAGGAATTTTTTTGCTGCTGCAGCTCCATGTATATCACATCTTTCTAGTTTTGAGGAAATGGATTCGGGACATCTTCTAAAAGGACATTATGGCGTATCCAGTCGATGATGGTGGGTACGCCTTCTTTTTTCATGAGATTCGTGAAGAGAAATGGGCGCTGGCCACGCATTTTTTTGGCATCGCGTTCCATAACGCCGAGGTCGGCACCGACGTAGGGGGCGAGGTCCTTTTTATTGATGACGAGCAGGTCGGAGCGCGTGATGCCGGGGCCGCCTTTGCGCGGGATTTTATCGCCTTCAGAGACGTCGATGACGAAAATTGTCGCATCGGCAAGTTCAGGGCTGAATGTCGCGGAGAGGTTGTCGCCGCCGCTTTCAATAAAGACGATTTCCGTGTCAGGGAAACGTTCGGTCAGTTCTTCGACGGCTTCAAGGTTCATTGAAGCATCTTCACGAATAGCCGTATGCGGACAGCCGCCGGTTTCTACACCTAAGATGCGTTCGCGCTCCATGGCCGAATGCTTGACGAGAAATTCGGCATCTTCCTTGGTGTAAATATCGTTTGTGACAACACAGATACTGTACTTATCGTGAAGTTCACGGGTCAGAGCTTCAATCAGAGCCGTTTTTCCTGAACCGACAGGGCCGGCGACACCAATTTTGACGTAGGACATAATCATTCTTCTTTCTATATCAATCTAGGGATAATTTCAGGACATGTAAAGACGTGAATAAAGGACTTCGTGCTGCATGGCGCGGATATCAAGACCAGGTGAGGCGAGGCAGAGGTCGTCCTCCGCGGCCGCAAAGACGCGGTCGATGATGTCGCTGAATTCCCGACGGAACGAAGCGACAAGACCAGCACCGTCTGTCTGGGAAAGCGGGATGAGTTTGACGCAGGTATTTGTCAGGGCCGAGAGCTGCGCGTAAAAGTAATGCAGCAGCGCCAGCCGTTCTGGCAGATGCAGGGCAGCAGCAAGCGCTCCATAGCAGACCGGGTGCGTACAGGATTTTTGCGCGGCGTCTATATACAGAGAGAATCCAGCTTCATAGGGGAGCTGGATTTTTTTTACGTTTTTCGCGAGACGCCGGCCGAGTTTCTGCATGGCCTCGCGCGGTTCGCGCGGCACTTTGGCGGCGCGCAGTTCTTCTTCCAGATGCAGGAGTCTTGTGAGGCTGTTTGGCTGTGTGAACGCCTCGTAGGCCAAACGTGCGGCCAGGAGTTCGCTGTAGAGAAAACTGCCGGAAAAATAGGCCCGCAGCCACTCTGCAGCGGTTTCGCGGTCGTGGACCGTTCCTTCCTGTACATAGGTTTCAAGGCCATACGAATGAGCATAAGCGCCAATGGGGAACAGAGCATCGTTGAGCTCGAGCAGCAGGAACAGAGCTTCTTCCTTTTTTTTCATGTCGGCTGCTTTTCGTTCCATAGTCAGTCCTCGTTCTTTTCGTGATGGTGAGTATGATGGTGATGGTGTGTGCCGCTTACGAGCTTGAGGCGGCAATGGTCATCAAGGGAAATTTCTTTTTTCTCATAAGAGATGCCCAGTTTTTCGAAAAGAATCTCAAGCGAATTGTCATAAACGACGGCAAACGCCGGCGGTTCTTCCGGCAGTGCATAGAGTGGGGCATGACGATTGCCAATCTCGTAACAGAAACGTGCAGCCTCCATGAGGCTGCGAGGTTTGGCAATGAGGGCCAGTACCGGCAGAATGCGGATGACAACGAGTGTCTGGCCATCTTCCATGAGCACATCGCCATCATGCAGTCCGGCAAGCTGGGCTTCCGGCGACAGGCGGATGGCGATATCGCGTCCCTGCTTTGTCGCAGCGCGCAGGATGTGTTTCTGGGCATCCGTATATTCAAGCGGCAGTTCGTCAATCTCTTTCTCCTGCCCCTTCAGAAAGTCAGGGTCGGACAAATTGCCAAGTATGTGAGTCAGTATCATAAGAATCTCCAATCTCGAAATGTTGCCTGCACAAGGCATTAGAACAGATGATAAAGCTGCGTTAAGGGCAGTTTCTCTGCCGGCTTGCTCGTGATTTTCTGCCCGTCTACGCGAACCTCGTAAGTTTCGGGATTTACCGTGATATTTGGTGTCTTATCATTGAAGTACATGTCTTTCTTCATGATATCGCGGCAGTGCGAGACGGGGCGGACCTGCTTCTGCAGGCCAAGACGTTCTTTGATGCCATTTTCATAGGCGGCCTGAGAAACGAAGGTGATACAGGTATCATGGCGTGCACCGGCGGCTGCGCCGAACATTGGACGATAGAAGACCGGTTCCGGTGTGGGGATAGAGGCATTGGGATCGCCCATCTTCGAGGCGATGATAAAGCCGCCTTTGATGATGAGGTCTGGACGGACACCGAAAAATGCAGGATTCCAGAGCACAAGGTCGGCAAGTTTGCCGGATTCAATAGAGCCGACTTCTTTGGCGAGGCCGTGTGTAATAGCTGGGTTGATTGTGTATTTTGAAAGATAGCGCAGAATGCGGAAATTATCATTTTCGCCCGTCTCTTCCGGCAGGCGGCCGCGTTCTTTCTTCATCTTATCTGCTGTCTGCCAGGTCCGCACGATGACTTCGCCGACACGGCCCATGGCCTGCGAATCGGAACTCATCATGGAGAAGACGCCCATATCGTGCAGGACATCTTCAGCAGCGATGGTCTCCGGACGGATGCGTGAATCGGCAAAGGCGACATCTTCAGGGATGCGATTGTCGAGGTGATGGCAGACCATCAGCATATCGAGATGTTCATCGAGGGTATTTTTCGTGAACGGCATGGTCGGATTTGTCGAAGACGGCAGGATATTCTCGCAGCCAGCCGCGCGGATGATATCGGGGGCATGGCCACCGCCGGCACCTTCTGTGTGATAGGTATGGATGGTGCGGCCGCCGATGGCTGCGAGCGTATCTTCTACGCAGCCGGCTTCATTGAGCGTATCGGTGTGGATGGCCGTTTGTACATCGTAGGCATCGGAAACGCGCAGACAGGCGTCGATAACCGCCGGTGTTGCGCCCCAGTCTTCATGGATTTTCAGGCCCATGGCTCCGGCTTTGACCTGTTCGGCAAGGGGAGCAAGGCTCGAGCAGTTGCCTTTGCCTAAGAAGCCGAGATTCATCGGGTAGGCATCGGCCGCGCGGAGCATCTCACGCAGATTCCAAGGTCCCGGTGTGCAGGTCGTGGCGTTCGTGCCATCGGCAGGACCGGTGCCGCCGCCAATCATGGTCGTGATCCCGCTGTAGAGGGCTGTGTCAATCTGCTGTGGGCTGATAAAGTGAATATGCGTATCAAGACCGCCGGCCGTAACGATAAGCCCTTCGGCTGCTAAGGCTTCCGTAGATGCACCAACCGTAAGGCCGGGCGTGACACCCTCCATGATGTCAGGATTGCCGGCTTTGCCGATGCCGACGATGCGGCCGTCCTTGATGCCGATGTCGGCTTTGACGATGCCCTGGACAGGGTCCATCACGATGGCATTCGTGAGAACGAGGTCCAGAGCCCCACCGTCACTGGTAATCTCAGAGGCCTGCCCCATACCGTCGCGCAGGGTCTTGCCGCCGCCGAATTTTATTTCATCGCCATAGCTCGTATAGTCTTTTTCAATTTCGAGGATGAGGTCCGTGTCAGCCAGCCGAACTTTATCGCCGACGGTCGGACCGTACATCAGAGCGTATTTTTCACGGCTTATTGTATGACTCATTTTTTGTTCACCTCTGTCTCATTTGCCTGTTTATCATGTTCTGCAGTCATCAGGAAGCTACGCTCTTTAGCCCGCCGTACGGCAGCTGCCTTTTCCATTGTACCGGCAGGGCCCATGGTCAGGGCGTTGAAGCCAAAACAGCGGTTACGGCCGCGCAGCTCGACGAGCTGTACGGTCTTCTGTTCCCCTGGTTCAAAGCGGACCGATGTGCCCGAAGGGATGTCAAGACGCATGCCAAAAGCCTTGGCACGGTCAAACTGCAGGCAGCGGTTTACTTCAAAAAAATGATAATGCGCACCGACCTGTACGGGCCGGTCGCCCATATTGGTCACGACAAGGGTGAGGCTTTTGCGGCCTGCATTCAAGGTGATTTCTCCCTCTTGAAGAAACATTTCCCCAGGAATCATATAGGTGCCTTCTTTCTATGTTCAAGGGCTGTGCCCCAGGAATTTTCTTTATTGGATTGGTTCATGGACAGTGACGAGTTTCGTGCCATCAGGGAATGTCGCTTCAATCTGTACGGAGCCGACCATTTCCGGCACGCCTTCCATGACATCGCTGCGCGTGAGGATATTTCGTCCCAGCGACATGAGTTCGGTGACAGTTCTGCCGTCACGGGCCATTTCCATGAGTTCCATGCTGATATAAGCTACAGCTTCAGGGTAATTGAGCTTCAGGCCTCGTGCTTTCCGTTCTTCGGCTAATTTGCCGGCATAGTGGAGCATGAGTTTTTCCATGTCCTGAGGAGCTAAACGCATACTATCTTCTCCTTTATTTTTACGAGGCCAGCATATACTGCTGGATTTCATCTTTGTCGGCTTCCCCCGACTTAACGTGCAGGACAATTTGGCCTTTGTCCATGACATAGCACTCATCAGCAAGATCCAAGGCAAAGTCGAGATACTGCTCGACCAGCAGGATGGAAAGGCCGGTTTCTTTGTTGATGGTGCGGATGGCATGCCCAATTTCCTGAATGATGGAAGGCTGGATGCCTTCGGTCGGCTCATCAAGCAGCAGAAGCTTTGGGTGGGCGATGAGAGCACGGGCAATGGCGAGCTGCTGCTGCTGACCGCCTGAAAGGTCGCCGCCTTTACGCGGCAGGAATTTCTCGACGATGGGGAAGAGACGGTAAAGTTCCGTGGGGTCCTGTTTTTTGCCGCCGCAGACCTCAAGACCAAGGCGCAGATTTTCGGCTACGGTCATCTGTGGGAAGATATCGCGCCCCTGCGGCACATAGCCAATACCCATGCGTGCCCGTTCGTACGGCGGTTTTTTCTGGAGTTCTTCTCCAGCGAGGGTGATACTGCCCTGGGGTGAGCGGACCAGCCCCATGATACTTTTGAGGGTTGTCGTCTTGCCGACGCCATTGCGGCCGACGAGTGCGATAATTTTTCCGTCTGGTACAGAAAGATGGATGTCGTGCAGGACTTCGCTCTCTCCGTAGCAGGCTGTAAGTCCATTGATATTAAGCATGTTTTTCCTCCCCTCGTCCAAGGTATACTTCTTTGACTTTTTCGTTCTTCATGACTTCATCCGCAGAGCCTTCTGTGAGGATGGCGCCTTCATGCATGACCGTCACGCCGTCGGCGATGCTTTTGACGAAGTTCATATCGTGTTCAACGACAGCTACCGCACAGCGGTCCTTGATTTCTTCGAGGATGCGGGCTGTTTTTTCTGTCTCGGCCTGTCCCATGCCAGCAACAGGTTCATCGAGCAGCAGGAGTTTTGGCTCTTCGACGAGCAGCATAGCGATTTCGAGCCACTGTTTTTCGCCGTGGGAGAGTGATTTGGCGCGTTCCTTGCTCTTTTTGTCGAGACCGACGAGATGCAGGACATCGTAGATTTTACGCGTATCGAGATAGCGCTTGCGCATCATCAGTGAACCAAAAACGCTTTTATCCCGGTTGATGGCAATGCGCATATTGTCGTAAACACTCAGATTGACAAAGGTGGAGGGAACCTGGAATTTGCGGCAGATACCCTTCTTGACGATTTCAAATTCTTTGAGCTTCAGGATATTGCCGACGCCGGCATAATCGACTTCCCCAGCAACAGGCTTAGTCTTGCCGCAGATGACGTCGAGCAGCGTCGTTTTGCCAGCACCATTGGGCCCAATGAAAAAATGGATTTCATGAGGGGCAATGGATGTCGTAACGTCGTTGACGGCTTTAAACCCGTCAAATTCTACCGAGATATGTTTAAGGTTTAGCAGGGCCTCGCTGGCGGCGGAGCTGCCAGACCGGATGTTTCTTGGAATCATGAGGCAATCCCCTTTCTTTTACCCGCAGTTTTTTTGCCAAATCCGAATGGGAGCGATACAGCCGGCAAATGCGGTGCGGCCTTGGCATAAAGCGATTCAACGACACCGACCAGGCCTTTGGGCATGAACAGGACGACGAGGACGAAGAGCAGGCCAATGAAGTACAGCCACATATCCGGTATCGTCTCACTGATGCCTGTTTTCATTGCATTGACGAGCAGGGCACCGATGACCGCGCCGATGAGTGTGCCGCGGCCGCCGACCGCAACCCAGATGACCATTTCTACGGAAAAAGCAATATCGAGTTCCTTCGGTGAAATCATGCCGGCGAACAGTACGTAGACAGCACCGGCGATGCCCGTGATGATGGCGGAAATGCAGTAGATGAACGTCTTATAACGGCTGGAATCATAGCCGGTAAAATACGTGCGGTTCTCACCATCACGAATGGCGATAAGAATCTTGCCGATGCCGCGGCTCATGAGCCACGTGCAGAAGACGTACGTCAGGAAGAGCAGAGCTACGGCAAGATAATAGAAGGAAACGAGATTCATCGGATTCTGCAGCTGGATGCCCAGGAGCGTTGTGAACCCCGTGATGCCGTTGCTGCCGCCGGTATAGGCCTGCATGCCGACGAAGATTGTCACGAAGGCCCAGGCCAGTGCCTGCGACAGGATGGAGAAGTAAACGCCTTTGATGCGGTTTTTAAAAGTGGAAAAGCCGACGACCAGTGCTAAAAGCAGCGGCAGGGCAATGACAGCGAAAAAGGCAAAGGGAGCTGAAGCAAACGGCTTCCAGAATGCCGGCAGCTGCGTGAGTCCGCCAGTCACCATGAATTCTGGCAGAGAACTGCCGCTGGCGACAAGTTTCAGATGCATTGCCATGGCATAAGCACCGAGGCCAAAGAAGACACCGTGTCCAAGGCTAAGGATGCCCGTATACCCCCAGATGAGGTCGATGCCGAGAGCCACAATGGCATAGCAGATGAATTTGCCGAGAAGCGTCAGGCGGAACAATGTCAGCACGAATGGCATCGTCAGCAGAACGAGTACTAACGCGAGAAAGACGAGATTTTTCTTATCCCGCAGCCAAAATTTGATACCCAAGGTGCAGGCCTCCTTTCTTAATCGTCAAGTGCGCGGCTGCGCAGGGCAAAGAGCCCCTGTGGTTTTTTCTGCAGGAACAGGATGACGAGGAACAGAACCGCAGCTTTGGCAATGGATGCCGTGCTGCCAAATTCAAAGACCGTACCGGCCACGCCGATGATCAGCGCGCCCGAGATGCAGCCGATGAGTTTGCCGACACCGCCGAGAACGACAACCATGAACGTGTCGACGATGTAATTCTGACCAAGCGTCGGACCAATCGAGCCGAGCAGCGTCAATGCACAGCCGGCGATACCGGCAAGCCCGCTGCCGAGAGCAAAGGTCAGACAGTCAATGCGTTTCGAACGGATGCCGAGGCACTGTGCCATGTCACGGTTCTGAATGCAGGCACGCATCTTGCGGCCAAAATCCGTATGATAGAGGAAGGCCCAGACAGCAGCGAGGCAGGCCAGTACCATGGCCATGATGAACAGACGCTTATAGGACATCGAGACCCCGAGCAGCGTGAGACTGCCACCGAGGAACGATGGTGCGACAACATTGACATTTGGCGCACCAAAGATGCTGCGTGCCAGCTGCTGCAGTATGAGACTGACGCCCCATGTCGCGAGCAGGCTGTCTGTCGGCCGTCCGTAGAGTCTGCGGACAACGATGACTTCCAGCAGCATGCCGAAAATCGCAGCGACGATAAAGGAAAAAATGATGGAAACAAAGAAATAACCATCACCGAGCACAGGCATCAAAAAGCCTTGTACAACATACGTCGTATAAGCACCAACCATGATGAATTCACCATGGGCCATATTGATGATGCCCATCAGGCCAAAGGTGATGGCCAGTCCCAACGCTGCTAAAAGCAGGATAGAGGACAGGCTCAGGCCATTGAAGAGGATGGTGAGAATATCCATAAAAACGTTCCTTTCCAAAATCACAGGAATGAATGATGGCAGTCAAAATCCTAAGAGAAAAAGAAATGCCAGTCTCTTAGGTGGTCCTGAAGCTTTCAAGCATTTCGGACGAATGGGACTGGCATAGATGACATAATAACTTGTGGGAGAGAATATATGTTACTGTGCTTCGGAGCTCAAGCCCTTGGCCCATTCATACGATTTGAGGAACGGATCTGGTTTGATGGGATCCGTGGCAAAGACTTCGTCGATGAGTCCGTTGGCATTGACTTTGCCGATACGTACATATTTGTACAGATGCTGATTGTCGCCATCAATCTTGACCGTTCCCTCTGGTGCGTCAAAGCTGATGCCGCCAGCTGCTGCACGAACCTTATCGACATCGAAGCTGCCAGCCTTTTCGACAGCGGCTTTCCAGAGATAAACAGCGTCATAAGCAGCTTCAATCGGGTCATCCGTTACACGGTCATCGCCATACGCTTTTTTATAAGCGGCAACGAATTTTTCATTGGCCGGCGTTTTGGTCGTCTGGTAGTAATCCCACGAGACGAGGTCGCCTTCGATGTTCTGTGCACCGATGCCCTTAATTTCTTCCTCGGCAATCGAGAACGACATAACCGGGCATTCCTGTGCCGTGATGCCAGCATCTTTAAGCTGTTTGAAGAAAGCGACGTTCGAATCACCGTTCAGCGTGTTGACGATGACATCTGGCTTAGCCGCTTTGATCTTGCTGATGATGGTTGCATAATCCGTATAGCCCATCGGCGTGTATTCTTCACCGACGACTTCGCCGCCTTCAGCAGCAAGCTGTGCTTTGATGATGCGGTTGGCCGTCTGCGGGAAGACGTAGTCGCTGCCGACAAGGAACATTTTCTTCTTGCCATTCTTCAAGAGATACTCAATGGCAGGAACAATCTGCTGGTTTGGAGCCGCGCCCATGTACATGATATTCTTGGACTGTTCCATGCCTTCGTACTGCGTCGGGTACCAGAGCAAACCGTTACTGCCCTCCACGACAGGTTTGACGGCCTTACGCGAAGCGCTGGTCCAGCAGCCGAAAATCGTTGCGACTTTATCGTTCATGAGGAGTTTCTTGGCTTTTTCCGAGAAAATCTGCGGGTCGGAAGCACCATCTTCCTCAACAATTTCGATTTTCTTACCAAGTACGCCACCCTGGTCGTTGATTTCCTGAATGGCGAGTTTCTCAGCGTCACGGACCGAGGTTTCACTGATGGCCATCGTACCGCTCAGGGAGTGCAGCAAACCAACTTTTACGGTATCACCGGACGAGCTGCTGGTATTGCCGCTCATGGCGCTGTTGCCGCCGCAGCCTGTAAACATCAGGCTGGAGGCTAGAAACGAGATGCCTAGTAATTTCTTCCACATTCTCATATGCACACGTCACTTTCTTTCCATTCATCCAATGATGAGATGATATAGCCGGCGCCGGCACTTCTCTCATAACCACTTCGGCAGCTCCAACAAAAAACGCAGCCCATGCATTACGCTTCGGCGTAATGTCATGAGCTGCGCTGCTCTGTTGAATATGGTGCAAGTATAGCACTATTGTTTGTGTTGTGTCAACAGTCTATCGTATGTATACAGTAGACAAAATAAAAATAAATGCATTTGTTTTGGAAATATAAACATACAAATTGTAGTTGCACTATCGTGTAAAGGCTTATAAAATGAGAGAAGAAACCGATATGAATCTATATCAGGAAGGTGATTTTATGCGTCTGGCTATATTGGGAACGGGCAAGATTGTCAAAGAGGTTCTTGCCACGCTGAAGGATGTGGAAGAAGTCGAGCTCAAGGCCATCTGGGCGCGGGAACACAGCAGGGAAAAGGCTGTGGACTTGGCAAAAAAATACGATATTGCCTCGGTCAGCACGGATTATGAGGAGCTTCTTGCCTGCGGAGACATCGATACGGTCTACGTTGGTCTCATCAACAGCGTGCATTATGCCTATGCCAGACAGGCCCTGCTGGCGGGTAAGCATGTCATCTTGGAAAAGCCGTTCTGTCCGACGGAAAAAGAGGCGGCAGAGCTTATTGCGCTGGCCAAGGCAAAGCATTTGTTCCTCTTTGACGCGGTCTCGTTCCTCTATATGCCAAATTTCCGTTTTCTGCAGCAGCACTTAAAAGATATTGGCAAAGTCAAGCTCGTACAGGCAAACTATTCGCAGTATTCGAGCCGCTACGATGCCTATCGTCAGGGTGAGGTACTGCCGGCCTTTGACCCTGCGGCCTATGGCGGCGCGCTTTATGACATCAATTTCTACAATATCGCCCTCGTCACGGCCTTATTTGGTGCGCCGGAAGATTTTCATTATCTGCCAAACCGCGGCTTTAACGGCGTCGATACGTCAGGCATCCTGAACATGCGTTATCCTGACTTTGCCGCCGTCTGCATCGGCGCCAAGGATTCCGAGAGCCCGTGCTTTTGCATAGTGCAGGGGGAAGATGGTTATATAAAAGTCGAAGGTGCACCGAGCCGGATGCCAAAAGTCACGCTGCAGCGTCATGGCGGGGAACCGACAACGGTCAACGAAAACGGCCCACTCCCGCGTCTGGCTCATGAATTTAAGGCCTTTGCCAAAATGCTCAAAGAACATGATTACGATAAGAATGTCAGGAAACTTGAGATAACCAGAAACGTCATTCATATCCTTGAGACCAGCCGGAGGGCAATGATGCAAAGTTAATGATTTTTTGCTAGAATAACTGTGGTGTGTTCGACACAAAAGTAAATCGGTTTCTTTCTAGTGAAAGTTAGGTATTTCTATGATTTTTTTTGATATCGTGGTGCACACGATGCTGCCGTTGTTTTTTCTCGTGGGTGTAGGGTATTTTCTCGATAAGAAGTTCCATATGGACATCAAAACGATGTCGAAGATGATTTTCTTCTTGATTGTGCCGTCGTTCCTGTTTACGAATATCTATACGACGCAGTTCCCGAGTACGAGTCTTCATATTATCGGGAGTCTGCTGCTCTTTATGGCAATTTCGTTTTTGTTGGCAACGATTGTCGGCAAGATTCGCCATTACGACCAGGGCATGATGGCTTCGTGCCGCAATGCGCTGATGTTCAACAATACGGGCAATCTCGGCGTAGCTGTCATTCTTCTGATATTCTCGCATTCGCCGTTTGTGGTAGACGGGCAGACGCCGTACCTGCAGGAAGCGTTGACCGTGCAGATTATCTTCTTTGTCTCGCAGAGCATTCTCCTGAATACGCTGGGGCTCTATCAAGGGGCGCGCGGTCATTATACGCCGTGCGATGCGCTGAGCGTCATCCTGCATATGCCGATTGTCTATGCGTTTCTCGCGGCGCTGCTCTGCCGCTGGGGCGGTTTCGATGCCAAGTCATTTTTCCTCTGGCCGGTGCTCGAGATGTCGGGCAAGTGCCTGCTGCCGGTCGCGATGGTCAGCATCGGTGCGCAGCTGTCGCAGACGAAGATTCAGCTCTTTAATCGTGACGTCGAGATTGTCTGCGGCATGAAGCTTTTCGTTATGCCGCTGGTCGGCCTTACGATGATTTTTATCGCCAACCGCTTCCTGCCGGGGCTCTTTACGCCGATATCGGCACTGGTCTTCCTGATTTACTGCACCATTCCGACGGCGGTCAATACATCGCTTTATGCCATCGAATTTGACAATCACCCAGATTACGCTACACAGTGCGTTCTGAATACGACAGTACTGAGCTGTATCTCAATTACCGTATTCACGGTCTTGGGCAAATACCTGCTGCTCTGACTTTTGCGCTGACTTGAAAAAGTCCAGTACTGGACTTTTTGGACAAAACAAAAGAGGGCTGCTGCATCAGCGATTCTTCACTGACGCAGCGGCCCTCTTTTTCTATAAGGGAAGTCTATGTGGGTTTTGTGTTAGTCAAAATAATGATCGGAGAGGTCGACAAGGCCATCTTTCAGCAGGTTCTGGAACTCTGCCGAGGAGATGTTCTCAGCCGTGACGGAGAAGTGATAGCCATCGTTCTGCCACTTCGCAGCATAGCCTTTCAGGTCCGTGCTCGTGACAACTGGCCGTTCTGTGACAGAGACTTTCGTGAGAAGCTCATGCAGAAGAATCATGGCGGGCAGGTCGGCATCGATGTCGGGCTGAAAGAGTTCTACCCGTCAAGCCAGATCTGCCACGTATGCGGCTATCGGAGCGACATCACAAAGAATCTCGGCGTGCGCGAATGGGACTGCCCGCAATGCGGAGCGCACCATGACCGCGACACCAATGCCGCAAAGAATATCCTGCGGCACGCTTTGG
>OIYH01000267.1_pt1 | contig 43327 bp, 51 predicted proteins | sample 1587911 | NCBI WGS metagenome assembly OIYH01 (sample SAMN03283252) | human gut metagenome | biome: human-associated habitat; material: feces | host: Homo sapiens | place: USA | collected 2013
CTATGACTTTTTAAGAACTTTTCTATGACTTTTTAAGAACTTTTCTATGACTTTTAATTTCGAATATTGGCTTATTTATGCGAAAATTTACTATCTAAAATATAGTATAAAAGAATATAAATATATAAAAGATGATGATATAGTGCTTTTTATATTCTTTTTGATTGAACTTGTATCAAAATTATTTATCCATTTCAACTGTTACCTGCATTATTGCTTACTGTTCCGTTCTATTTTTCCACCTATTCCGAGTTTTCTTTCCACCTAAGACGTTATTTTCGAGTGTTACATTAATTATTTTTCCATAATAAAAGAGTAATCTTTTTGACTACTCTAATCTAATTTAAAAGTAATTATTGTATTAGTTTTATAAGCTACCGAATTGGTAGCCATAGCAACCAGAAGATACGCATTTTCCTGCACTGCTTTTCGTTTTCTCTTATCAGACTTTATTTCCAGTTCATCAAATATTGTTTCTTTACCTACACCCATAACATAATACTTATAAAGAAAATATCCTTCGTTATGTGTTTTCCTAGTCTGTGCCATTTTTCTAAATAGAGTCATGTAGTTTGATAAAGAATCAGTTTCCTTCATTACCATTTCCAAGAGTTTCTGCTCATTTGACTGGCTTCCTGAATTTGGACTATGTGGCATATCTGAATATATAGGAGCAGAACGTACAGCAGATGAATGCAGCAATTGATACCTGTTTTGCAATGCAGTTTTATTTTGCTCACAGATATTTAATCCACGTTTTATTGTCAGTTCATAATCAATATTCTGATAATTAATTGGTATTTCATCATTTTTCATCTACACTGCTCCTTTCTATGTTGCCTATTCATCTACCATTCTTGCAAAACCAGTCAGCTGATCTACGCTGCATTTAATTAAACTATCATCTAAATCGTATTTAAAATATATTAAGTCGTTATTAATAGACTGCACTGTTAACATCTGATGATAATATGGTGAATTATCATCAATCACTTTCCATCGAGTGCCTGTAAATTCATCTTCTTTTTCTTTTGCTATTGAAAGTTGCACGTTCAGACGTGCTTTATCCAATATTTCAAGAAGTTGCTTTTTCGATAAACAAGTATTGATTGTTACTTGCTTACCATCAATTGTGATTCGTATTTCTTCCAATCTACCTCACCTCTTATTCCATGATTTTCGTTATATTTAATTAAATCTTTTCTAAACATTTCTCTTGATTCCTCAATAAGCTCATATTTTTTTAAAGTTTTATCTTTTTGTAAGGCTTTAATAAACGTATAGGCTTCTCTTCTTGTGAATGAATAAACTGGATCATAGATTTCATCATAAATTGGCACATATATGTCATAGATCTGCGACATTTTAAAACGCACTTTTAAAGATTCAATGGCTTCCTGCTTGGTTTTATACTCAAGTGCTGGTTTATAAGTAAATATTATTTTTATAGGATATTCTTTATCATGTTCTGCCTGTCTTTCTTCCTCTTCTTTATATCCAAAGAATTCTCGTTCTTTTTCATTACTGTAAGGACATTTTTCAGCCAGTTTTCTCTTTTCCTCTTGCCATATCTGCTCAAGCTCAGCTGATGTTCTCTCAGCTTCTTTTTCAGCAAGACTCATAAGCCATTCTTTTCGATTCTTATCTAATAAATTTTCAGAGGACATAGTAATACTCCTTTTTACAGCTTATCTATAAATTCAATTTGTTTATCCGTTGGATAAATACTCATATCTATATAGTATTTTCCACGATAAGCACTCTTCTTTAATATTCCAGCTTCAACACATTTAGAAATGATACGCTCAACTTGTCTGATCCCAATTCCCATTTTAGTGGCTATTTTTTCTTTTGATTCTTTAATAATAAAAACACTGGAACATTTTTCATCAGTAATAATTCCTGAGTCTTTCAATAGTAATAGAAACTCAGACAATTCAGACTGATTTACCCCTTTAGCAGCCAATAAAACATCTGTATACTTTCTATTCATATCTATCACCTTTTATATTTCAAAATGTTTCTTTTTAAAATGTAGTTCTTATAATCAAAATTTTGTTTCATATCTTTACCTATGTCATTATTATACACTTTTCATGTCGTTTATAAACTAAAACTATGTCTTTTTATTTACTTCCATGAATGGTATAATTGTCTTGTCAGGTATTCTCCCCCTATCTTAGAAATAAGAAGGTTTTATCTGACTATAGAACATTGGATAGTTTACTTTGATCGGTTGGCTATCCTTTTTTTTCATCTTTAGGTACATAAATGACTTTTAATATTTTTTCTTCACTGCCAGGTGTTTTAATATGTTTGATTCTTAATACAGTATTATTTCTTTTAAATATGTTTATTCTTTCTTTTTCTAAAACTATATTAGCTTTTGGAAAATAAAATATCTTTACTTTGTATCGTTGCATTTCTCTTTCCTCTCTTCTTCCGCAGCATATTGATTGATTTCGTATTCTGTCAAAAATACAAGAGGTAGTAACTTTTTTGATTCAATACCACGTAGCGATACTTTTCTAAGTTCTACAGCTTTAGCTTTTTCTTGATTATAGATTTTCCTTGCTCGATCATAACCGCAAGGCATGAAATTCCTTATATCTGATATGTTGGCATATCCTTTCATCAGAATTTTTCTTCTTACTACATTGATGTTTTCTTTGCTTATAATACATCTCTCCCTTCTCGTCTAAAGAGAATTGGATTAACCAATTCTTTTTTTTTCTTTAAGCTGCTTTCTTAGTATTTCATTAGTACGCTCTAGATTTCTGGCAATATCATTCATTCTGTTTAAATCGCTACTGCTATTTTGTAATTCTTCGTTCATTTCAACAATTAAATTTAAAGTGTCATTAAAGTCTGAATTAAATATTGCCATCTTTTGTAGAAATACTGTTTGCTCATATATTTTTGTTTGTAAGGATTTATTTGCATCTGTTTTTATCATATTTTCACCACCTTTCCTACCACCCCTTACGTTACAATGTTAACACTTCATGTTCATTTTGTAAAGTATTAAGCTATTTTTTTAACATAATATGTTTACTTTTAATCTTTAATGTGTTATTTTAATTAATGAAAGGTGGGCTTAATATGAGCAAAATTTCATTAAAAGAAATAATTTCGGATTATATTGAAGATATGAAAAAAATTTCACCAAGCTACGGTGCAAAAAGTTTCGCAGACCAAAGTGAAATTAGTCGTACATTCGTATGGAGCGTTCTTAAAAAAAATGATATACGCAATTTTTCTAGAAACATAATTGAAGGTATTTCAAAAACAATTAAAATGACTCCAGAATATTTAAAATATGTTTTAAAAAGCGATGACGGAAGAGAAATATACAACAACAGAAAAATGCTTTTAGAAAAAGCGAACAACATTCTTCAACAATCAAGCAATGAAGAAATTGAAACATATTTGAATCTGATAGAAAAAATATCAAAATTATAATCTTTTCAAAACAGTAGATTCCTTTTAATGAAAAATATTTCTATGGAAGGAGTTGAAGTGTATGCCAGTTTATTATGATAAAAAGCGAAAATCATATTTTATATCTACTTCTTACACAGTAAACCATGGTACATATAAAAAGAAAACCGTTCGAGGTTTCCAATCTAAAAAGGATGCAGAAGCCTACGATGAACTTTTAAAGGCAAAACTTCAAAAGAATACTTCTACTGTATTGATGGAACTGTTAGGAATTAACAACGGAACAAATACTTCTATTCAAGCCATTGGAAAGGAATTGAAGATTAGTAATTTACTTGCTGAATGGTATATAGAAAGTAAAAAATCAAATCTTGCTTATAGTACTTACTACAACAGAAAAAAGGTTTTTGAAAAAAGTATTATTCCATTCTTTAATGACAAGGATATAAGAAAAATCAAAGCAGCTGAAATAACTGAGTGGTTGGATCAACTTGCTTCAGAAAAACTATCTATTACAACTATAAGAGAATACTTTTCTAAACTATCCCAGCTATATTCTTATGCCAACCGTGTTTACGAAATAAATTACGATCCAACTAAGAGCGTAAAGCCGCCAAAATTGCGAGATGCCAAAATCAAAGAAAAGGTAATATGGAATTGGGAACAATTTCAATCGTTTATTCATGAAGTTGATGATTCAAAATATTTCACATTATTTTGGTTACTTTGGCAAACTGGTTTACGCATTGGTGAGCTTAGAGGATTAAAATGGTATGACTTCAAAAGACGTACCAAAGAGTTATTTATTGAAAGGCAGATTACAGATGCAAATAGCAGTGAAGGAGAATTGAAATCACGGAATAGTTACAGAACATATTATCTTGATGACTACACTGTTAAGTATCTAAATGATTTTTATGAATCTGAAGCAGGTAGAGAAAATTTTTCAATGGATGAATACATATTCGGAAATTGTTACACCCCAATTGGGAGAGGAGAAATTGAAAAACATCTGGATTTATATATCAGTAGAGCAAATAAAAAAAGGCAGCGTAAGCTCCCAGCAAAATTTACTCCTCACTGTTTTAGACATTCACTTGTTAGTATTTTGTTTGCACAAGGTTACACAGAAATTGATATTGGAAAATTGATTGGTGACAATCCTTTAACAGTAAGAAAAACGTATGCTCATTTCATTCCATCTACTAGGCAGGAAATGGTAAATTACTATCACGAAATGAATGAAAAAATAATGAATTTTAAACAAAAATAGTCACGAAATTCGTATCACAGTCGTATCACGATCAATTTTCTTCTATCAAATCACTGTAATTACTGGAAATAAAAGAAGGTAAAATATTTGTGCAACAAAAAAATATAATTGTATGCAATATCTTAAACTTTGAGTTTTAAGTGATTTGATTTTTTTGTATTCCTAAAATGTCTTAAAGATTTCGTTAATTCGTATCAAATTCGTATCAAACAAAAAAAGGCTACTCTTAGGTAGTGCTTTCAGAAGAGTAGCCAAGAAAGGAAAGAACTTTAATTAAAAAATTCTTTCGTTGAAATTATAACACAGTAGAAATAATTTATTTAAAGTAATACGTAAATTACCACCTTTCAGCGTATTACTTTTTTTATTCTAATTCACATAAAGATACAATCCAATTAAGCCAGCCACTGACTGTTGACGCCCTTCGAGAATAGGTTTTATCAGACTTCACATTATATAAAGAGGCTTTTTTCATAAGATTGATAATATGTGATCTTTCTGGCATTTCACCATATAGTAAATAAGCCTTCATTACATCATTAAATACTTTGTGTTGCAAAATGCATTTTATTAATTCAAGTTGTTTTTCTCGATATGAAGAACTCAGAATTTTTCTGGCTAGAGGAGTTAAACTAAATACGATTTCCTTCGTATTTTGATTTTGATAATTTTCAATAAGACCTAAATATTTACCTGCTGCTGTATAATAATTTGTTTGTCTTTCATCAAAACCATAATTTGTAGTAATGTCTTGCTTGCTCATATCGTTTCCAACAAGTAATTCTAATAAATTTACAACTCTTGTCATGCTGTCAGCCTGTGGAAACGGTATTTCAGGTTCTGCTTCAATCTGGATATTATATATAATGTTCTGTATATCTGTTAGTGTTATTCCAGCAGCTATTACGTAACGTTGACATTTCACCAATTGGAGAGAATTATAATATTCCGGTTCATTGAATAAATATTCATAAAGTCTAAAATCTCCATTAGAATAAATAAAAAATACAGTTTTCACCTGCTTGGATACTCTATTCATCCACAATCTATAAGGATAATATAATTGACGAATAAGAAAATCGGTAGATGACATATCTCTTTTTGCTTCTAGTAGAGAAAGATAATTCAATCCTTCATAAGCAGCATCAATTTCAACCTGTGAATTGTTGACGGAAACCAGTTGATTTCCTATATTTGAACCTATATAGAAATCAAAACAATTAGATCCCATTCTCCCATTAACCGTTGATGCTAACTCATCATCATCTAAAAAATTTGATAATATACCAGCAGCATCCGCAAAATTCAAAGCTATAGCTTCACTTACTATATACTTAGGAATCAATGTTTGAAGATAATCTGGAACTTGTATAGGTATTGGTTGCATATCATCTAGAGAACATAAATCTTCATATGCATAAAAAGAGGATATTAAATAATCCCCTCTACTAATCGGCAAAATGGCTAAATTATATTGTTTAAAAATTTCGGGTAAATTTTCACGATGATCAAATTTAGTCATCAGTCTTGGCTCTCTGTATTCTTTTATTTGAGAAGCAGATATTTTAAATCGACCTGTACTATTAATCTCACTTAAAATATTATATTTATCAAATAATGCTTCCCATGCAGTATCATTCTTTCCCATAATTACGAATTATAACCTCTTCAACTTTCCCACGTTTTTGACCATTTGAATTTATAGCTCTATTTGCATTAACGGTTGTAATATTGTAATTATTATACAACTCTTTAATAAAGTCTGTCGATGAATTAGATAGCATAAATTTTATGCCATTTGCTGATAATTCATCGCAACAGTTTTTAAGTCTGATTTGCTCCTTTCTATCAAAACCACCTTTATTATATCCAGTAAAACTAGATGTGTCAGATACAGGATCATATGGTGGATCTAAATATACAAAAGCCCCTCTTTTAATTCTTTTTAGTGTCGATGCAAAATCCTCACTATAAAATGCAATGTCATTATTGCAAAAGTACTTATTTACTGCAAGTAATACGGGTTCATTTACAATGTTTGGATTCTTATAATTTCCAAAAGGAGAATTAAATTCACCTGATGAATTAACTCTAAATAATCCGTTATAACAAGTCTTATTCAAATATAAAAGACGAGCAGCTTTTTCTACTGATGAGAGTTGACTATATTGTTCTTTGTCTCTGTCTAAATCCCTTACTTTATAGAAGTAATCAGCTGTATTTTCATATTGTTTAAGTAATTCAATAAGAGTTCTAACATCATCACGTATAACAAGATATGTTGTTATTAAATCTTTATTAAGATCATTAACAACTGCGTGACGTGGTTGCTTTGAAAACAAGACTGCTCCACCACCAACAAATGGTTCACAATACGTGGTGTATCTTTTTGGGAAAAGTGGTTCTATTTCGGATAGCAACTGTCTTTTGCCACCTACCCATTTAACAACGGGTGCTACTAATTTATTTTTCATAATGTTTGTTTTATTTAATCTGATTTATTTTGCTAACATATTCATTCAATACATAACGAATGTATGAATTCATCCAGTGTTTATATTTATTGTTCATTCTATTAAAGAAATCAATCAATTCTTGATCATTGTTTTCGTTAAACCGAATTGTATATTTTTTAACTGGTTCAGCTCCAATAGGAATTGGAAATTGCGGTATAACTTGACTTGAATGATTATTATTGATTTCCTTTAATAATAATTCTTTAACTAATTTATTCACATTTTTATTTTCTAATTGTTCTAAAATATTTTTATCTGTTGAAAAAAGCTGTAAATTAATTCTCATCATTACCTTCTATTATTTTACTTTTACTTTAAAATATTGTTCAAGTTGAGCAATAGCCCAGTAAACAGTAGCTGCATCATTATATCTTTTTTGCATACTAAGTTCTTCCATCAATTTATAAAGACAGTTTAATTTGATTTCTAATTCATTCATTATCAATTTTTTCTCCCATAATATTGACGTTTGCAAGTAAGTGCCTGCAATCATTTCCAGTTAGTTTTTCATAAATGTTAACCATTTTATTATATTCTTCAACATCTTCAGGATCATTCGTTTTATACTGAACATCATATAGCTGCATAGAACTTATAAATAATGCTTCTTCGATTGTAAAAAGTTCCTTTTCAGTAAGCTGCAATGTAATATTAAGCTGCATAATATTTTCCCTTTTTTATATATTTGGTGGGTAGCCGAATTCGGCTACCCTCTGATTTAATTGTTTCTTTCTGTGTATTTAATTTTAATCTGTGTTAAATAATGATTTATTGAATTAGCTAAATTGCATAATTCTTCAAAATCAGATTCCATCATATTGTCTATGACTTTATCAGTATCAATTTTTGAACTTTTCTTTTCAAAAGTTCGAACAGCTTTCATATAAACAGATAATATGTCCTTCTTGGCTATTTTGTCATAAGCAGTATTAATAGATTCTTCCCCACTTACAACCTCTCCTTTAATATTATCATCTGCTTTCATCACTGCAAGAGCTTGCTGTGTTTTTCCAGAACTCAAGCCAAATCTCTTTGCTACAAGTTCACGAGTTTCACCTTTAATTTCCTTGCCATTTATTAGAATATGCTTTTCTTTTAGTTGTTTAACTGTGTTTACATAATCTTCAATACAGATTAACAGTTCTGAATCACTCATCTTTCTAGTATTAATATTAGTCTCATGCAGTCTGTAATGAGCAATTAATTTATCGTTGTCTGTATTTTGTGTGCCACTTTCATCTTTTGAAATAACACAACACATAGGATTCTTGATTTCATTAATAATCTTTTCTTTACATTCAATATTACTCTCAAGAATGCGATTAATTGCTGCCAATCTTCTATGACCAGTTATAAGAATGTATTTATCTGGATCAGAAGTTTCCTTAACTACCAAATTTTGTTCTAAACCAATTGTACATATACTGTTTACAAGCTCATCGAGTTCTGAAATTGGATAAACATTATCTTCATTTGGAATAATATTATCAATGCTAATACGCTTCCATTCACGCACTTTAGCATCCTGCGAAACTGTATTTAAAAAGTCCATTACGCTCATAACCAATTCCTTTATCTTCTTTCTAAGTATTCTTCTACAAATTCTTTATAATCATTGCCGACATTAGACTTGTAATCGACAACCGAAATGTTTTTCTTCTTGCTATCTTTTATAGGTTTCGCCTGATAACGAATTGTTGCATTGTAGTAATCCGTTTCAGCTAATCCTGATCTAATACTATCCATAATCTCAACATCAATTTTACTTCTATTTACCATTGTGAATAAAACTTTATATCTTACATTTTTTCCAAAGTTTTCATTGATTTCTTTGATATTTTCGTTTGTATAGTCAAATCCTTCTTTAGCCCATTCATCTACATTAACTGGAATAATTACATCATCTGCTGTCAAAGCTGCATTGATTGTTAGTAAATTCATCGTTGGCGGACAATCAATAAAAACATAATCATAGCTCTTGCCTGCAATTTTTAAAATGTTTTCAAGAATACTTAATTGAGGAATCATAGTATTTGTCCTTACATTCAGTTCTGCATTGGCAAGACCTAAATTGCTTCCAATCATTTCAATATGTTCTGACACTTTATAAATACTACGTTTTACCTTTTCTGTATCGACCTTACCAAATAAGTCTGTCATACAAATATAATTCGATTCTTTTCTCTGCTCATTTAAAAAAAATTGAGAAAGATTTGCTTGCGGATCCATATCAATCAGAAGTACATCTTTTCCTCTGCCTGATAATGATAATGCTAATTGCATTACCGTTGTGGTTTTTCCTACTCCGCCTTTAAGATTCCATATTGCTGTTTTTCTCATAAGTTGTTTTGCACTACCTCTTACTTTCTTAATGTACATATATTTTATATGACGTTTTTAAATGCGTCAATATAATATGGTGCTTATTTCAAGCAATTTTTAAGTATATACAATTTAAATGTAAATTCTTTCATTTTTTAATTTTAAAAGGTAGCCGAATTCGGCTACCCTATATTTTTATAGCTTTTTAATAAGACTTTTTATAGCTTACTCTCTCAATTTATATTTTCTAAAGTATCAAAGTTCATTTTTTAACTTGCTCTTTAAAAAGAGCGTTAAAAAAGACAAAAAATGAAGCGTTTTAACGCCTCATTTTTCTAGCATAATCATTCATAAAATACTCTGAATACCAGGTTTCTTTGCTAGCAACACAAGTCTTCAGCATTGCCAGAACATACCCAGGGCAACTATTTACTCCATTCTCCCAATTCTGAATAGTTCTGAATGGAATTCCCGTGAATCTTGCAAATTCTTTCTGATTCTTACCAATCGACTCTCTTAGTTCAACAAATTCATTTACTTCTTCTTCAGTAATCTGTGGATCTTCACCATATTCTGTAAATACTTCTGTATGTCTGATCAATTTTCCATCTACGTGTTTTTCATACTCAACTGTAAACTTCACGCAATCGCCATAGTATAGTGACTGTTCCCATGATTCTAGCGATTCTTTAACTTCTTCTTCACTGCTTGGATAAACTTTATCAGTACTTCCGTCTTCAAAATAAATCGTGATAGTTGTAGCGTAATTGTATTCTGTCATACCTTATCTCCTTTTAATTACCTCTACTTACTTTGCACTTACATTATACACCGAATCGGTGCATTTTCAATAGAAAGATTACATTCTTTCAATTAAACAAATAAAAAAATAGGGAGAGAACCATCATTTAGTCCTCTCCCTTAAAAATTAAAGATCTTCACGTATTAAAAATTTTATTCATAAGCTGTTCTGTTTCTTTTCTATTTTTTAATCCAAAAACAATTTCGTCTAAATTATATAAATTGCATTCTTGATTTATTTTCTTCTCTTTTCCTTTAAAATCATAAGTAATTCCTTTTTGCAAAAATCTGATTGCATCAATAGCTAGTAAAGCATCATCATAATTATCAAAGGAAAATCTTACAGGATATTCTTCGCCTTCAACTTTAAAATCAATAAAATTTATCTTGTTTTCAAACTTGTGAACATCTTCAATATTATAACTTTTGACATAATCTAAATTAACATTTGTATATTCCCCACGCATGGTTTTATCACTAGCTTCAATAAACATTTCTTTTCTCCTTCTGAACTGTATGTTCAATATTAAATAATTTTACTTTCTTTAATAATTTTTGCATATTTTTTTAAAGTATTTCTGCTTATTCCATGCTTATTCATGATTGAATTCTGAGTTATTGTCCTATCAGAAAGATACTTTAAAATGTCCTCTTTTAGATCTTCTGTCATTTTATCAAGATGACCTTTAGTCCGCCCTGATGGCTTATCTGAAGCAGCTATACCGTCACGTGTTCTTTTTATTAAAGTTAATCGTTCTTTTTCAACCCGATCCAGTTCAACAATCAATAGCAGCTTAACAGTATTCTCTAATGATATTCTTGCTACTAAGTCCTGTTCTTCAGCAACGTGTAACATTTCACGAATGTAATCAGTGCAAATTGTTGCATTATCTATAAATACAAGATTAATGCCATTTCGCAGTAGCTCCATGTACTTTAAATATCCATTTTCCGCTTCTCTTGTAAAACGACTAATATCTTTAAAAACAATCGTATCCCCAGAACGAAGCAATCTTTCAAGACTGTTCCACTGCTTACGATCAATAAAATTTTTGCCAGAAACATCCTCTTTGAAAGTCAAAAGATATTCAATGTTATGTTCTTTAGCATATTTTTCCAAAGCCCACTCTTGACGAGTGTATTTTTGCTTTTTGCGTTCTTCCTGCGTACTTATTCGCATGTATGCAAATATATTATTAGAATTTTCCATGATATTGTCAATTAAACCTGTTATATATTTATCACTGACATTATTGTCAAAATAAATATATCATTTATTGCATTGACATTCTAGATAATGTTGTCATTTTATCGGGCGATATTTTGACAGTTATTTGCTGAATTGATCTGTAGCTTTAACTGAGTTAATTTAAAAATAACGGCAAACCTATAATCTGGCACAGGTATCTTTTCTGCTGGAGCAGTTATATTGATTAAATAACCGCCATCAGTCTTAAACTTTTTTAATAGTTCAGTGTCATCATATTCTGTTACTATTGCTTTAATATCATTATTTTGAAGTGATTGAAGTAATAGTCTGTGATTGCCACCAGCACTTGCATATACAATGTTCATATTTTTTAATAATAAGTAATCATAATCTTTACATCTATCTATAAAATTCAGATCATAATCTTTAATTCCATCACTATATTCATTTGCACGAAATTTTAATGGATTCCAAGCCATAGCCAATAGACATTTATTTTTTAAAGGCAATTCTTTATATCCATTCTTCTTTAGATAATTATATATCTTTGAAAAAAAGAATGAAAAATGTTCTTTGTTTTCAAAGTATGTACCGTAATTTAATGCATTATAGTCATACATGTATGCTTTAGAATACAATTCGATTTCAAAATCAATCATTTCTGGAAATGATTTACTGATTAAATTTCCATAAGTCATCTCAAACTTAACTTTATTTATAGCTGCATAAACAGTTTCATCATAATTGTCTTCATCTTCAGCTATAGCGTTACTTATATACCCATTCATATCTATTTCACCTCAATTACTGCTGCATGAACATAATAACGATCTGTAATTACATCTGTTGTAAGTGGATTCTCATTTTCATAAGAACAGGTATAAAGACTGATAATTCGTTCAACACCTTCTATGCTTTGTTGCATCTTATACTTTGATTTTTGCTTAATCTCTTTTAAATATTCTTCAAAATGCTCATGATCAACATAATCATAGCGATATGTATCGGCATCGAATGTATCCATATAAAAACTCATGATTGAACATTTATATTTATGCTCTGGTGTGTAGTAATAAAATACTGGATGAGATTCATAGAAATCTTTTGAAGAATAGTTTTCTAATTCTCGAAACATAGTTCCATGCCACACGTTATGACCGTAAATAAATGTATTTAAAGCTCCTGCATCAAAGTTAGTATTGGTATCCATATAAATAGCACCATAGTGAATAGGTGTTTTGTCATACGAATGATTTAGATAGTATTCATTATTAGTAGTTCTGCAAACAGGATAATTAATACTAGTGTCAGGAATATAAATCCATCCAACAATATCAGAATTAATTTTTTTAAGACCTTCCCAATCAATATCAAGGTCAAATTCATCTTTTTCTTCCGATACATTTCCTTCTGGAACAGTTACTTTTTCTTGAACAGCATCTAGTGATTTTTTTTCAGCCTTTAGGTTAAGTAAATAATTAATAATATAACTGCCTGATCCAACTAGACATCCTGCAAGTATTAGCAGCACAATTTTATCAATTATTTTGAACGATCTTCTTTTATCGCTCTGATTCTTTCTCTTTCTTCTTGTGATATGTCATCCAACTCCTCTCCTTTGGCAATTCCAATAATTTGATTTTCTTCATCATACAAATAATAGTCATCATCATCTCTTAGATACATGACAGCACGAACATCATAATTAGTCCAAGCCACACATTCTTTTGACAAATAAACATATTGTTTTGTATATGGCAGCTTAACGCAATATTCATTTTCATTGCTTCTCGATTCATCAATCATTTTTTTAGAGAAAGACATATGTTTAACGTAATCTTTTTCTAATGATTTAGTACGCAGCATTTCAAATATTGTTTGTTTTCTTTTTAAATAAGATAGTTTTGCTAGTTGCTGATTTGCATCACGTTTTAACTTTGCTGATTCTGACAGTAGCTCTCTTACATCTGTGATAGAAGCGTTACCAAGTTGATTTTTTACATCTTCAAATAATTCAATATTTTCGTCTTTTTGAGCTTCTGGCATAGACTTTTTAATTTCAAGATAGTTCTGATACTCATTGTAATGTTCAATATAAGTATTTGCCAAAGTTGCAGGTACATTCAAAGTATTTAACTGTGATTTTAATTTTGTATACTGTTCTTCCAATGATTTAATTTCATTCTCATTTTCTCTTCCTCTGGCAATCAGATCATCATAATTAAATATTTTTTCTTCATTGAGAAAATGTAATGTTTCTATAGCATTTCTATAACGCTGCTTTTCAAGATATCTTGTTCGTCTGTAATTTGGATATTGCTTGCCTTCTTTCCTGCCTTTATCTGATAAAAGCAATGCAGCTCTTGAGCGTGTATAAATATCTTTTTGAATTGTATATAGTTCTGATTCTGGAATATCTGGAAACTCCTGATTCATATTAATGTTCTTTAGAATCTCCCTGTCTCGGTCAGCATAATAATCTCTTAGATCATCATCTGTATATCCTTTACCTAGTGTATACATTCTTGTAAAACGTTCTTTACCATAAGGTTTAATACTCACGTGCTTACTGCCTTTAATTGAATATCCATCAATCGTAAGCATCTCAAGAAGAGCTTCAAAGGAATTACATTGTAATTTATAAGCATCTATTTTCTCTTTAATAGTTGTTTTCCAATTTACTGTAGCTGCCTGATATACATAATTTTTAGATTTAAAATGACCTATCTTTGGTGGGTTATGAATAATCGAGCATCCATATTCTAAAGCTAATCTGTCGCTTTCTGTTCGCAAGCCATATAGCCCTTCAATTGGATTGGCAAGACGATCATCAAGTTTTCTACCCTTAGTATTTGTAGCATTGATTATGATGTGATTATGAAGATGTCCTCTGTCTACATGAGTAGCTACCACACATTGAAATTCTGGATATAATTTTTCACAGAGCTTTATTCCAATTTCATTAACTTCTTTAGGAGTTATGTTATCTCTGAAATCGAATGATTGCACAATGTGATAGCAGCTCAGATCATCGTCAAGTTTATCATACTGATTATTGTTCTGTTTAAACTCATATACAGCCATCTCTGGATTGCAGTTATGCCCTGAGACAAGCACGCCACCATCTGTCTTATTGTCGTTCATAACATACTCAATACAACGCTGCATTCCTTTAGCAGACTGATGTACTCTAAGTCGTTTTGTAATTGGCATTTAGTCACCTTCTTTCTTTATGTTATCAGCTACTTTTTTTCGGTCAAAAGCTACTTCAAGTTTTTCAGTTACAATAACTTTTAGTTCATTAAGGCTTTTATCAATATTCTTGATTGTATTTGTTATGACTTTGACGTTGATTGAAGAAGCAGCTGGATTATAAGCAAGATCTGATACCTCATTGCGAGTCTTTTTAAATTCTGTAATGAGATTGGCAATTTTTTCAACCACTTCCTTTTTACCGTCAATATCTTCAACGATTATATTTTCATGGATGCAAGCGTCTCTGACATATGCTGCTAAAGACTTATATCCATATTGTTGCATCTTCTCTTCAATGATTGTACGTTCTTCATCTGTAAGAAATATTTTAATTTGTGTTCTTCGTTTTCTTACAGCAGGATTTTTTCTTTGGTTAGGCATTAATTATTTCCTCTTTGTTGTCGTTTTAATTCTTGTAGTTGTTTTTTGTAATGATTCAATAATGAATATTTATAGGCTTTGATGTGTCTTCCTGATAATGTAGCGATATAATTACCCTTCACACATAAAACATCATCATTGTTCTTATAAAGAACCATCACGGAATTTGTCTCTTCATAATTAGTTATTTTTGATTTTAGATTTGAATAACTTATTTTCAATGTCTTTGCTAAAGAATATAAAGTTATATCCTGAAATTCAATCTTAGCAGAACCATGATAGTTCAGTTCTTCTTCTAAACGTTTGATATGTTTATCCGTAAATTCTATTTCTGAATCCAACCAATTTATTTTCTTGTCTCTAAAATAAACAGATACAATCCAATCGACTGCTTCTAGATCATAATCACGAATGATTGTATTTGTTAATACATTCCTTCTAGTATTAATCCAATGATCAACTGAGTGCCTTTTTGAAATCGTATATCTAATCTTTTTCATCTGACCATCAGATAAAGAATAGTTATCCTGAATTTTATTTTCGGTAATGGTCATATTTTCAATATTGGAATTTGGATCATTAATATAATCAGATACATTCCATGTCTTTCCTTCGATAGTATCACGCTCCCTTCAAAGTTATTTGTCTTAATAATTATAGCTTATAAGAGCTAATAATAATGGTGAGTTTTCCACAATATTTTCTGGTATTCACCGTTATGAGAACCAAAGTTTAACAAGCATGGGGTGTGTACCCCTTTTTGCTTGTTAGGGGATACCCCTAAGACCCGTTGTTTTTCGGCTGCTTCGCATCCATTTATTTGTCATATTTTTAGATATTTCTTTTAATTTTTCTATCATAATTTCCTCAAAAAAAATAAAAAAATGAGCCGATATCATTGAATATCAAGCTCATTTTTATGCTTTTTATTATTATAATAATAGTCAATTTATATCATTTAAGTATATATTGTAGTTATAATTTAGCTCATCTGACGATGATTGTTTCACATTAATATAATCTCTAAATTCTTCTCCTGCTTTTAAATCTTCAACAGTAAATTCAGAAATATATGAGATATTGCTTTTATTAGCATCATCATAAAATACAATATAACCATCAATATCCACAACTTTTTTATTGTTGTTTTTATAAATTATTAATGACTTTCCCATGTCATTTTGCTTATTTAATTCAAGACTAATATCAATATTATTTGCATAATCATTATCATTTTTTGACTTTTTAATTGTTAGATTATTCTTATAATTTATTGACAAATTATTCTGTCTTGCAATGGAATTATTTGGATTTCTGCTTTGCATAATATAAGTTTGATTGGCACGAAGTGTCATGTCTAAATCATCTTCCGCATCGTCATCTATGACTTTATTTTCATCATATTTTGTTATTGTTCCACTAACATCAACTGCAAAATCATTAGGATTTTTAATCATTAAATAACAATATATATTGTCATCAGGTACAACATAAGATATTTCTATATCTTTGATTTCTACTTCATCATTTTTCTTTGAACTTCCACCAAGTATCTGTGTTTTAATGAAAATCAAAGTGAAAAGTACTATTGTGATGAACATCATTACGGTTGTTATTTTCTTCTTTTTATCTTCAGTCATTTTTATAACTCCATGTGAATTTCATCTTCAGATTTACACTTTTCTTGTAGATCAATAACTGCTTTTTGTAATGATTTAAAGTCAATTTTACGTCTATCAACTCGATCCAAATACTCTCCTATTGTAGTTATTACAGGATCATCTGCATCATCAGTAACCATTTTATTATGCTTTGTATCATCGCAAATAAAATGAGATATTTGATCTATATTGTTTGAATCCAATTCAATAGGGAAATAGTATTCACCATTTTCGTTAAATGTATATCCCCAAAATTTACTCATTCTTATCACCTCTTTCAAATAAATAATAGCTCATAATATTCTTTTTATAGGATTTTATGAGCTATTCGTTATTAGATTTCCATCTCAAAATCATCTTCTTTATTTTCAGAAATTGCATCAGTTTCTTTCTTCGCATTTTCTAAATCATTATCTTCTTGATCTAGAAATTGATTATACATTTGCATCATTTCTGCTTGGACTTCTGGACTATTTTTCAGTCGCTCATAGGAGTTATTAATATCGTTATTTAATAAATGAAATGTATTGTTTTTTGATTTTCTTGGTGGATTAATTACTTCTTCAAATTCTTTATAGGTTTCAGAAAGTGCAATTTGTTCATCTAACCTCATATCCTTTGGTGTGATTCCATTGTCTAAACAAATCATTGCTTTAGTAAAAAGCTCTGGTGAATTATTTTTTAAATCAGCAATTGTGGAATACATTATCATTAGCATTTGTCTGTTTACACCAGCAGAAATCTGACGTTCAATTTCTCGATTAAATTCTTTATCAAAGTGAGATGCTGGTACTTTAGTAGGTTGATGTGTTTCAGGATTGATATACTTGTAAGTAATATCTTCCAATGTCTTTGACATTTCTTTTTGTTTTAACTTAGTAAATTCATCAAAGTATTTAGTCATGATTGTTTACCTCTGTAGAAGAAATATCTAATGATTTAGATAATAATTTATCTTGTGCAGCCTTTAATTTTGCTTGCATCTGTTCTTCCATTTTCTTTATTTCTTCAATCGGCTTCAATTCTTCTTCAATATCTTTCAATTCTAAATTGATTTTTTCTAAATAATTTTCTTTTTGCTCAATCAATTTTTCTTTCTTTGAATTTAATTGTTTTAGTTTTTTTTCTAATGCTTTTTCCATAGATTTTATCACTCCTTTTCTTATTTAATTTTTATTTATTTGCTAAATAATCAGTTAATTTTGTATACCCAAAGCACTGAATATACATTTGTCTTATAGCACTACTGAATCCATTGAAATAATTATTTTCCGGATTTTTTTGAAGTTCATCTTCTGCATAACTAAGCATTGATTGTAGTGATGTTTCTAATTCCTCGTCAGTATATTTCATATCTTTCTCCTTTCATTTTTCATAACTATCATAATCATTACTGATTTCTTTACTGGTATTAATATTACTTTTTTCTAAAGTCATTCCGTACTCTTTGAAAGCATCTTCCCATAGTATGCTATGAACTTTGTCATATGTTTTTTCAATAGGACGTAAATCATTATTTTGGCGATACTTTATTTCTTCATAAATTTTTTTAGAAAAATCAGAGCCAATTCTATCCATTTCAAAATTAGATTTATCAGGACGAATACTCCAAATATATTTATTTTCTAGAAAAACTGCAATTTCGTATTTAGAGATAACTCTTTGTTTGTATAGTTTTTTACCGATACCATATAGTCTTTTATAGTTTATATTACTACATGGCATAGTGATTACTGGACGTTTTCCATAGTCTCCTTCAACCACTCTTGCATATAACTTAACATCAAAATGTGTAAGCAAATTTTGATAATATTCGTCATCCATTCCAAGGTATTTTAATTCATCAACATCCAGTTTTTCTGTGTTATTTAATTCTAAAATACTCGATATATTATCTAGAATTATATCTGAATAACCAGATGTAGGTTCTGATTCAATTCCAATTTTATTTAATATTCTTTTATTTATACTTTCATCGTTATACAAAGTATTATTTAATTCATTCATTTTTATTTACCTATTTTAATAATTTAATACATAGCCTGTATAAGTTCCTTCAGCATCAGTTGTTGGAGTACATGCTCCACTGCCATGACTATTCATTGCAGCAACACAAGCATTATAAGCCGAATCAAAATCGTAGCCAGAATCAAACATAAAGTATTCAGTACCATGTGATGTATCAGGTGCTGGTGCTGCTGGAACTGCTGGTGCAGCAGGTTGTACTGGAGCATTATTACTACTCGAATTGTTATAATTTGGTGTTGTATTTTGTGCTGGCTCTGGTGTTGGTGTTGGTTCTGGCTTAGGTTTTTCTTTTACTTTGACTTTAGCATTTTTACTTATAAAATTACCATTCGCATCAGTTGCAGTAACAGTAATTTTATATGTTCCTGCTTTGTTTAAATCAACTTCTGAATCATCAACTTTTATTTGAACATCAGTTAAATCAGATGCCTGATAATAATCAGCCCATTTTATTTCTTTGGTTTCTGCTTCAACTTCAACCTGAGTATTGAATACTTCAAACACAGGTTTAACGGTATCCACAACATTAATATTTACTTTTTTAGATTGACTAAGATAACTAATTTCAAAGCTGTACTTTCCTACATCTAAATAATTTTTGCCTTTACTTATAATTGTTTTGTTATCAACAACAGTATAATTATCTGCTTGTTTTAAAATTGTCGATGTTAGTTGTGCGTTTTTATAAGCGTCTTCATCTGTCTTGTCTTTATCTAAATAATCCTGCGGTTTAACTAATACGTCATTACCTAGTTCAACAGTAACATTTTCACTCTTTAAAAAAAGTAGCTCTCTAGGATGTTCAATCACATAAATACTAACGCTTCCAATTATCATAGTAACAAAGATCAACAACAGTATAAATTTCCTTCTTTTCTTCTTTTTTACTTTACGCAACGCTTCTATTAAGGCTAAATCACGTTCGCTAAATTCTATATCATCATTACTTTCTACCATTTTATCACCATTTTTACTTTTCAATTCTAGCATAAGAAAAGGCAGTTACAATAAAGTCTGCCTTTAACTTATGACTGCTCCATAGGTTCATCACCTTGTTGACTTTCATTATTTACAACTTTTTCAATTGTTACATGGACTGTTTTAGCAGTCGTATTTCCATCAGAATCGGTAACAGTATATATTAAATTTTGTAGCCCAACTTTTGACGTATCAATATCATTATGAGTTACATTTGCTAAAATATTACCATCTTCTTCGTCTATAGCTGAATTAATTAGTTCATTGTAATTTATACTTGTATTTTGAGAAATTGTAATATCATCAGCCACTGTTTCTATAACAGGTACATTATTTTTTCTTTTAGTTTCCATTGATTTCTGTACGGAATAATCATTGATATTTGCTACTAATTTTGTACCAAAATAAGATAAAATTACCATACAAATGATTATTAAGACATACATTTTCTTCACGATTCATCACCTTTTTCTAATCCAAATATGATCTCTGGTCTTACTCTACATGGGGCTTGTACAGATTCACTACATTTTCTATCTTTGCCTTGCCACCCTGCACCGTTAGACCAATCCCCACTCCATGTATTTATATAGTTGGAATACTCATCTGCATTACCAACAAGCGTTATTTCAATATGACAATGAACTCCAGATGCGTTACCTGTTGCTCCAGCATATCCTATTACATCTCCTGCAAGTTTCTGTATTTCTTTAGGGTTATCAAATCTACTTATTTCTCCAACTTCAGAAAGAAATGTTAATACCGTGGCTTTACCAACGCCCTTGATTTCAAACAATTTGTCTACATTCTTGATTTTTGGCAGAATTTCATCTGCCTTCTTCTCAATCTCATCCAGTCTTTCAAGTAAAGGATTTCTTTTCAATTTTGAGCCATTTTCAATATCAGCTCTTGTATATTCCTTAACAAGACTGTGTTCAATTATTTCAGCATTGCTGTCATACTTTGTTTTAAATACTCTATAAGAGTTGCCTTCTGTCAGTTCTGGCAAGTCTTTTCCTGCCATAATCATTTCTTCCGCCTGATTTTCATTCTGACATATATGTATAGAATTTAAAGATTCTGATGCTTTGTCATACAACTCTATTGTGTACACACCATTCAGGCTTTTTTCATATAATTCTTTAGCTTTCTTTATATCTTCTGTATTATATAATTCCATATTCTTTTGTCACCTTTCTCCTTTCAAAAAAGTCCATGGGCGTTTCGCCCATCAAAAAAAGCACAGTTGAATTTATTTCATTCAGCTGTGCTTCCTGATATGTATAAATATTTCAGCATACAAATTATAGCACATTCAGAATTTAAATTTTCGGTCAATTCTGACCGATTTTAACGGTTTTGAATGCATTTTCTAGAAATATTAATTAAAAACGTTTAAATTGATTGCCTTTCTATTTCATTTTCAGTTAATTTGTTTAAGTGTTCCTCACTTGTCATTGTTTCAGCATCTGGTGTTCCATATTCAAATTTAGCAGCAACACTGCGTTTCTTATTGTGTTTTGTAAGGCATCCAGTTTTGGGTAATGATTTATTTAAGGGATAGATGCCTTACAGAATTTGGTAATGGTCTGCTCGTAGCAGTGAGCTATCCGCAGACATAGAAATAGGTATGTCAGTGTTCAATGCTCTCTCATAGGGAGGAGAGAGGGACATACCTATTTAGGAGAAAGTCAGAGATTGATCAGCTCTGACTTTACAGAAACGGTGTCTGACTTTGGGAACAAACCAAATTCAGACATAAGATAGAATACCATAAAAAACATGGTATTCTAGTTATAATTTAGCTTTTTTTATATCTTCTGTATTATATAATTCCATATTTCAACTCCATTCAAAGGGGCAGCCGAATTCGGCTACCCCTACATTTCTATCTCCATGTCATCCAGATCTTTTTGTTCTGCTTTTTCTTTTTTATTAGCAGTTTCATTTTTCTTATAAAGGACATTTTTCCTATAAGTAATTTCTTGAATATTATCAATATTATCTATTTGCCAAGTCCTGTTTTGATTTACGATATCAAGTTCAATGTCTTGCTTGGATATTTTCCTAGAAATATCATTAATCTTTACATTCAGATTGATAGCATCAATATCCTTTATTGCAGCATATACTTCTCGCCTTGTATGATATTTATTATGTGGATTATTTATTAAATAATCATATTCTTTTTGAACTTCTTCATCATATAAAATATCGTATCCAAGTCTATCTCTATTAGAAATATCTTTGCCATTTTTACCTGCCGGATAATAATAGTGTACTTCTTTGAGCCATTCATTAAATTCATTTTCAATTGTTTCTTTTGGATTTTCCAAATACTTTATTACTATATTCAAATCCTCAAACTTTACTACATTATCTGGCAATAGAGCAAGCTGTTTAATATACGCTTTAGCCGCAGTAGTCTTTGCTTCCTCTATACTTGTATCTCTTAACCCTCCATGTTGAAATGCAATATGTTTTAACTCTTCTTTATGATCACTTTTATAGTTGCAAATTGTCGAAGCAAAATGCTTGTTATATCTTTCCAGCACAGCATCAAAAGAGCCTAAATAATAAGACGTTTTCAATTCAGAATGATTATTATACAAAACACTAAAATAATAACTATTTCCATATAGTTCCTTCGATGTTTCCTTATAAATACCAGCAACTTCTGGTTTGGTATATAAACCTCTATCAAATGCATTATATATTAAATACATTGATGTATTTATTTTTACTTTTATGAAGCATTCATATTCAGACTTAAAAGCTGAAGCGTCATCTCTATCAAGCCATAGTTCAAACGGAATTTTTTCTGCTTCGTCGAATGTGATTCCATGTTCTTCGGCTTTGTCTAACATATAGTCATAATATCCTTCAAATGTTCCCATTTCAATTTCTTCTATGGCTTCTGAAATCGGTGTATATTCTTTACAGACTATTTCATCATTAATTGAAAAGATATATTCCTCATGATTAATATCATAATCTAACTGCAAAGTATATTTTTCCTTTTCATCACCAGTAGTATATGCTATCCCAAAAATTCCATCTTCTGGTATTTTCTTCAATGATTCTTCTTCATATTCTCTTTCACAAAATTCGTTATACACTTTTAAAAATTCATTTCTTTTATTATCCATACTAAACTCCTCAGTTTAAAAGGTAGCCGAATTCGGCTACCCCCTATATTTCTATTTCAAAATCTTCTAATTCCTGCTTTGATTCTTCTTTATTATTTTCACAATCTCTTTTTGAAAATTCAAAAAGCCAGTCATATACTAAACTTTTAAGTTCCTTATCCCTTTCCGAATTTAATGAATACTCATGGTGTAGTATTGCCTGATACCCCGTCCCCACTTTTATAAACGAACTCAATCTTACTCCATCTTCAATTTCAATGCTTTTTGTTAATGTATATAATCCACGTTCACCATAAGTAATTTCTATACCATTTTCTAACAATTCACCTTGTAAAAGATTTTTCCAAAAGTCTAAGATTTTGCGTTCTGTTTTCATGATCCTTTTTTCTATTACAGGATTACAAGAGAAAAGTTCTTTTGGTGTAAATTTAAATCTTGGAATTTTTTGTTTATCTAATTTCATAACATAATTAAATTTTTACTAAAAGGTAGCCGAATTCGGCTACTCTATTTTAATCAAAATAAAAGACGTATCTCTACGTCCATTGATTTGTAATTTGTTTTGCTAATTGGTGGATGTTTATTCACCCTAAGCATTTATTGATCTTACTGTAGGCAGCCGTCAGCCTTGTAGAAGCACTTTTTGAAGATACTGTTGGTAGCTTTTACCTTTAACAAATATAACACAATAGCATTAAAAATGCATAATTTATTACATTAGAATTTCAAAATCAATATTCTGCTCATCATTTTGCATAGAGTCGTTAGCCTTTAAAGGGTTGAGTTCAGGATTAATACTATTTCCTTTCCATGTGCCATGATTTCCATTAATTCCATTATAGTATTTTATCCCTATATTATTTTTCCCTTTTTCCCACTCATGCAAATTCTTAGAAAAGTCATCAATAAGAATGTTTGTTGTATCTTCTCGTAAAATAATATAATCAAGTTTTGGCACTCCATAAGGTACAAAAATACTTGGAATGTTTTCTAATCCATGATTATCCAGCCATTCTCTTTTTTCAATTGATGCATATCCGTTTTGATATGCATGAGATAATATGCACACATCATTACCTTTATTCACTAAATTTTGTACATATTCAATAGCTTTATTGTCAGGTTTTCTATTTAAAAAATATCCCTTTTCAAATGTATCTTCCTGACTCGCTAAAGAGTTCCACTTTGCAAGTACTCCATCCATATCAACATAAAATTTCAATTTCATATAAATCTTCTTCCATTACATCTCAATTTCAAAGTCATCCGTTTTATCTGATTCATAATTTTCAAAATAGAAATTGCCCTTATAGTTGTATGCCTTTTTTTGAAAGTCTTTTTCAAAATCATATCCTTGATCATTTCTTGATAAGCCACCATTAATCGGTACAACTCCAACTGTTCCAAATTCAGATAAGTCGGGATATGTTTCATTATAAACATAGGACATAATATAGCCATGTTTCATATCATTTCTATCATATTTCCATTCTTCTTTTTCATCAGAAATGTATAAAAGACTATCCATTATCATCTTTTCTCCATTCCCAAAATCATATGTTCCTTTTATGACATGATATACCATTGCTTCATTTTTTTCTTCAAATTCTTTTATTAGTTTTTTCGTTTCTGTATTCACATCATACAAAATGCCAAAATACTCTGAAGTTAGAACTTCCCCATTTTTATATTTTTCTATTGCTTCTGGCATAAGCTGTAAATAATTCATTCTTTTAATTGCTTCAATCTTTTTTTCTTCTAAACTAACGTCCATATAAGGTTCCTTTCCATTTAGTTTAAAAGGTAGCCGAATTCGGCTACCCCCTATATTTCTATCTCCATGTCATCTAAATCTTTTTGTTCAGATGGTTCATTTTTAATTTGATCAATAAATGAATTGTTTGAGTTTTCTTCTTCAGCAACAATATGAAAGCAATCACCTTCAGATGGTATCAATCCAAGCGATCCACCATTTTTCCAACTCACATGAACAGTTCCTGCATCATCAACATAATCTATTTTCCCTTTTGTTCCTATTTCTGGAGCTTGCGGATCATCCATATAATCTAATTGGATTGTCATTCCTTTTTTATAAGTTTCTCTTAATTCTTTTAATTTTCTTTCTGTAACACCAAACATAATTTCATCACTTTTCCTTATCATAGTCTTTATCATTGTTATTTTCATAACCTAAAAAATCAGAAGACTTCAGATCCTCTGATTTTTGCTTTTGAATATTTTCTTTCAGTTTTATCTTAAATTTATTTTTTTCCTCTTTTGTTTTATATTCTGTAAGTTCATCCAATTTTTTTATCAACTGTTCAGCATCTTTTCTTACTTCTATTAATTGGCTTTCATCGCTTGAAATGTCCTTTAGAAAATCTAAATACATAGTAATTTTACCTTCGGCTAAATCCAAAGCTATTATATCTGGAGTTGTGATATCCTCATAATCCATATAATCATACCAATCATAATCTTGAGCAAATCTTACTAAATCATTTGCTAATTCAAATTCTTTTGTTTTGTAAACTCTATTTGATATATCAACATATCCACACATGTCTACATAAAAAACTTTTTCATCATCAGGAAACAAAATTAAATCACTTACTGAAAGTGACCTACCTTTATAATCTACAGGATGATTAACATTGAGCTTTTCATATATACTATCCAAGGAAGTAAGATCATCACATTTTGATACATATACTGAATCATAGTCATTTATATCAAACTTTTCTCGTATATCACCCCATGCTTCCCAGCCTTTTGTATGAGTCCACCACTCCTTCAATTGCATTATTTCAAATTTTTTCATATGCCCTCTCTAAAACAATAAAAGAGCAAACATCTTCGATTGCTCTCTTGTCTTTTTTTCTTACACTTATTGATATTAGTATAATACCTCAATTCCATGGTGCATTCAAGGTACTAAGCAATTTTATTGATTTTCTTTTGTAGAGTAGCCAAATTTGGCTGCCGCAAAGCACATCTTAATTTTTTCTTTTGTTTTTTCTATCTTCATCAAAGTCATCTGCCCTTTTCGCTACAATACAGCATGAAATTACGAATGCAATTAGAAATATTGCAATAGCTATTCCAATGTATTCTGCCACTCCTGTTCTTATTGATGGTAAAATATGATTTTGATATTCAATAATATAGCTATCAGATTCGGTATTATTATCAATTTCAATCTCTACTACTTCTTTTGAAAGTCTGTACCCTTTTGGTGCTTTTGTTTCTTTTATGTAAAACACTCCACTTTGACCTTCTTTATTGTTAGCAAAACCATAAGTCAACTTATCAAACGTAGCATACCCTTCTTCATTTGTTGTGGCTGTCATTAATGGAATCGTACATTCTTCATCCTCATACAATGTAAATTCAACATCTTGTGTTTTTATCGGTTCTTTAGTCTTGCTATCAATTTTGATAACACGCACACTTTTATAATCTGGCTTATCCTTCATTTCAACTTTTTGAATTTCTCCTGAAGGTTGAATAGTAAATTCAACATCTTCAGCAATCTGATACCCAACTGGGGCAAGATTTTCTTTTAAAATGTATGTTTTACCAGAAGTTAAGCCATAAATCTTTTGCGAATCGGATGTACTAATCCATGTAGCAATAATTTTGCCTGTTTCCTTATCAATAATTGATAACTCAGCCCCTTCAATCATTTCGCCAGTTACAATATCTGATTTTGTGATTTCCGTCTTCGTGATTTTGTTTTCAAATTCCTTAGTATGAGAATAAATTGTTTTCTCAAAATTGCCATTGTCTTTTTTGAATTCAACAATATATTCTTTATCATTTAAAATATATCCATTTATGGTTTTTATTTCTTTAATAGAATATTTTCCCATAGGTATACCGCTTAATTTGATTTTTCCAGTGGATGATGTACTGTAAACTCCATTGTCAGAAGTAACACTTCCTTCATTTAAAGTTACCTTATCACCGTTACCAGCATCTCCCGAATTAACTGAAATAGGCTCACCTTTTTTATATAAAAGTCTTTCATTTACAATATCGTAAATATCTTCCGCTGCATTTATCTGGAATTCTATACCAGATGGTGAAGTTTGAATTCCATCAGCAACAATAGCTGCGTCATTCATTTCTTCTAAACCTTTCTGAATTGTCAATTCACCTACTGGACGAATATAATTAACAACTATTCTGTTTGTTGTTTGATTTCCTATGATCGTTAATGGGTAGCCGATTTCGGCTACCACATAATGGTTTGGGCTTTTTACTTCAGTTAGAACGTATTCTCCAGCAATTAAATTATCTACTTTTATATGTCCATTCTTGACTATTATATCCTCATTGTAATTAATACCAGCTGTTACTGATTTTAAATTAAACTCTGCACCTTCAAGTAAATCACCGATATTGTTTGTTTTGGTTAAATCAAGTGAACCTTTTGCAATTTTAACATTGATCTTAGCACTTGTAGAAGCACCACCACTTAGCCTTCCTACAGATTGACTATTCGGATTGTAATAAACTACATCTTCACCATTTGAAGACTTATACCATGCATTATATTCAATAATAGCATTATCCTTATCACCATCTTCTAGCCATATCTTTAATTCATTACCATTTTTTTCTGTATGTACATTTTTGATATTACTTTGTACATAATATTGAAAGACACCATTTGTATCCGTTAAAGTTTTTGCGTATTCTTTACCGTAACCATCTAAAATAATTGTTTGATTATTCCAGCTAACAGAACTATTCATTACCTTCAATCTATTATTAATCAAATCTATTTTAGCCTGTATTTCTGGATGAATAGATTTCACTAGATCAGCATCCATTTCTTGCCATATTCTAATCTGAGTAGCCCATGCCATCTCATCAGAATAATCATTATCAAATCCATATCCCAAAGCACTGATCCATTTAATTTGTTTCTGTATAGAAACATCTGGTACAATGTTAGAAAGTGTTGATAATGAATATTGGTTTAAGTAGTTCCTATTAATCAAACGTAATGGTTCTAAGCAAAAAACTCTTTTGCCATTTATTTCTAGAACTTTATCATGAGTTAAAAAGTTATATGTCTGACCATACATTTCTGCATAAAATGGTCGAACATTAATAACCCATTTATTTGTTGCTGCGTCAGTGGAATCTCCTCTTTTCCAAGCAGACTCTACTACTAGAGTATCATTTGACGCAGCATTTACTTTTGTAATTATCAAATTTTGAAACACACTAAAAAAGCACAAGATGGTCATAATCCATTGTGCTATCTTATGTTTCTTCATAAAAGTTATTATTTTATCCTCTCCCTTCTTAACCAAACAACGCAAAAAAAGAGAAGAAATAAAATCTTCTCTCATATATTTTAAAGTGATAGGCATTGTTTGGTTCAATAACAATTCTATGGTACCACAATACACTTATATCATAAATTTATGGTGCATGTCAATAGCACGCTATTGATTTTTCGTGAAAAGAAAGATTAGCATTTCTACTATTCTTCCGTAATATCTATATCAAAATCATCTTTACTTTCTTCAAAATCAGAAAGTAATCCTCTTCTTTTACTTTCACTTTTGAACTGGAAGTGAGAACCACTTTATTGTCGTTTTTGAGCTGGATACGATAACCACTTTATTATTCACTTTTGAACTGGAAGTGAGAACCACTTTATATGAAACATTACTGTTTCTTTTATATTATATGAGCTTCCTGTAACATGTAAATGCAGAAGTGGAAAGGAAGAATGAAATAAAAAAAGTACCTGTCGTAAAATTGAATCTGCTGATCTTGACCGGTTAGCTGAAACAATAATACGGAGGTACCTATGAAGAATTGTAACAAACAAAACGAAAAGATTGAACTGGTTGATGAAAAAACTTTGGTAATTGGTGTGGATATCGGATCATATGATGAATATGCACGAGCATTTACATGTAGAAAACAGGAATTGTCAAAAAAGCCATTACACTTTCATAATACTGCCGAAGGATTTAAGACGTTCAAAGATTGGGCGGTAAATATCATGAAAGCAAATGGTCTTGAAAAGATTATCGTTGGTATGGAACCGACTTCCATATATTGGGAAGCTTTAGCTACATATTGTAAAGATAATGGAATGATTCTTGTACATGTAAATCCTGCAGCTGTTCATAAGTCAAAGGAATTAGATGACAATGATCCATCAAAGAATGACAGGAAAGACCCTAAGGTAATTGCAGGTCTTGTAGCAGATGGGAGATATCAGTTCCCATACATGCCTGAAGAAGAGTATGCAGAGCTAAGAGAACTTTCCAATCTGCGCATACGTACGCAGGAAAATCTCACGCAATGCAAGAACAGATTATCTCGATGGTATTCACGTTATTTTCCAGAATTTAAAGGAGCGTACAAGAACGTTGTATCAAAGACTGCAATGATGATTCTGGACCTGTATCCATTACCTGAAGACATCGTGACGTTAGGTGTTGAAGGAATATTGCAGATCTGGAGAAGTAAGAAGGTACGAGGCGCAGGAGAAAGAAAAGCCAGAAAGCTGTATGAAGCAGCTAGAAACAGTATTGGCAGAAAAGAAGCAGCATCAATAGCCAGAATTGAATTCAAGTCAATCAAGGAAGATCTAGATCGTTATCAGGAAAGACTGGATGAGATTGAGAAGAAGGCAGATGAAATTCTGCCAAAAATCAAGAATGTAGACAAATTGTTTGAAATCAAGGGCGTTGGTAAAGCCACGGTATTAACATTTCTTTCTGAAGTTGGAGAAATAAGTAGATTTGATAACCCTAAAGAAATACAGAAACTTGCAGGATATGCAATAGTGACGAATGAGTCCTGTAAGCATCAGGGAGAGAAGAGAATCAGCTATAGAGGAAGAAAAAGACTTCGCTGGGTACTGTACCAGACAGCGCTGTCTGTAATTGCGAAGAACGCAGAGTTCAGACAGATACACGCGTATTACACAACACGAACAAATAATCCACTGAAGGGAATACAGTCAGTTGTAGCAGTGGCGTGTAAGATGATCCGCATATTCTATAAGATACTGACAGATGGAGTCAGCTATGATGGAACAAAGATGACACAGGACATAGTACACGCATAGGAACAAGTAACAGAGCAGTAAAAAGTCGTAGACAGATTCAGGTGGCTGATAAATTTCGGACATCTCAATCTGTCTATGACCAAAAAACATAGATGGAAAAGCGCTGGAGAGTATGGTATGAACGTCCGCTGAAAATGCGATACCATACATCAAGGATGCAAATTCAAAGATAAACGACAAAGTATGAGCCGGTAGCCGATAGATATTTTAACCATAGGGCAACGATCCTGCAGTTGAGCTTAATCGGCACCCAGGTTATGGATATGTGGGACGAAGGAAGTTAGGGCCTCTTAAATAAGAGTGATCCTGGTAGACACGGGAGGTGCACACCCATAACGATGAGGGCATTACACAAAGGCCATTTATAAATGAAACGTGACGTTTTGTTTTAAAAGTGCGTGTAATACATGAAAATCGTTATAATTCAGCACATCGATGCAAGAAATATCCATAACCTATTGGCTTATATCAAAATAAGTACTAAAAAATGGCTTAAATAAGCTAAATAACATTTGACTTATTAGGGAGGTTTTCCCTCATTTAATACATGTATAATATACCACATTTCTCAGCATTTATAAATATCTTACATTTTATGTAAATTTTACAACAAAATAAGAGTAGAATTGTATTTTTTCGCATAAATAAGCTATTTAACGCTATTTTTCTTTTTCCAGTGCAATAAATTAATATATTGCACTTTGTTCCGTGTGAAACTATAATTAGGTTATGAAAACAAGTAAAGATTTTGACGATAAAATGCAAGAATTAACAGCTGGTGTATTATCTGCAAATAGCAGGAAAGAAAGCAACATAGATACAGGGATTATTGATACTGCCGCTTTACTTTTAGATGTTGCAGAACTGCATACTTTACAGGAAAAAGTAGCTGTACTTGAAAAAGAAAATGACTTGTTAAACAGTAAGTTAGATCAGGCAAGTAAGGAAATAAACAAATTAAAAAGTAAGATAAAACATAATGCTCGCAATGCTGGAAGACATAGGCTTTCCAACACTGAAAAATTCAAAGACTTCTGCAAATTAAAAAAAGAGAACTTCTCTCGTGAATGTATCATGCAAACACTTGGCATTTCAAACCGAAGCTATTTTAATTATTTAAAAGAATATAAACTTACTCTATGAAATTGTGATAATATAATAACGTAAAAGAGTTACCGATAAGTGGTTGACTCCAAAAGTAATCAAAATGATCGCTTAAGATTGGTAGTCATCAGCGGTCATTTTTCTTTTTGGATTCCAAATAAGAATCAAATGCTAAACAGCATCCAATAATTGTAAATACCAGTGATATTACACTGATAAAATCAGACATTGTCATAAGCAGCTCCTCAAAAGAGGAAAAAGAAAATTGTACTCCTCTTTTGTTTTCCTTTCTATGATAAATAAAAATAAAACATAAGGAGTCAACCGCCTACCATTTTATGGTAACTCGGTAATCATTATACACTATTTTTTAAAGGCAGCCGATTTCGGCTACCCTTTATTTACCACTTAAATAGACTTGCCTGAACATGAAAAAAGGAAGATTATGCATCTTCCTTTTCCTTTATGCAAGATTAGCTATTTGCGTGCTTTCTCTTCTTGTAGAAGTATAATGCAATACCAGCAAGACATCCTGCAAATACCGCACCTGCAAGTAAGAATCCATCAGAATCCATTGTCCTGATTGCTGGAAGTAATGTGTCTCTTACAACAATCTTAACCGCATTGTCATTTGCAAAGTTGTAATCTTCGGAGAGAACAACATCATGGTTATCCTTGTTAAGTCTGTAACCCTTTGGTGCTGCCGTTTCACGAACATAGTAACCAGATAATGTATCCTTAGTACCATCTCCATTGTATTCAACACACCATGTGATGTTACCCTTGCCATCTGTCAAGCCTTTAGCTTCTTTTCCAGATACTTCCTTGGCAACTTTGCCATCCTTTGTATAAAGTGTGAGTTCTGCACCCTTAAGAAGTTTCTTTTCATTCTGCTTATCAACTTTGATAGCTGAAACATAATACTGCTTACGAGTATCTACACCAACAATTACCTGATGTTCTTCGTTTGTACCTGTTACCTTGAATGGCTGATCTACCATCTTTTCAAATCCAAATGGTGTTTCATCTTCACGTAGAATGTACCAAACATCACCAGATTCTTCGTTAGAACCCTTTACGTAGCCAGAAATATCTGTAGCTTTGTCTTCTGTGGTAAATGTATAAACAGGAGCCTTTTCGTTACCGTTTTCATCTACTGCTGGAGTAATTGTACCATCATCATTCTTGACTGCTTCAAGGACACTCATCTTAGCACCCTTAACTCTGTCACCATGGTTATCTACTTTAGATACTGCAATATTTGTTGTAATGTCTTCCATTGTTACCTTAGTAACTTCGTTTGTACCATACTTTGGAACTGTGAACTGCATCTTAGTTGCCTTGTAAACACCTGCAACATATTCAGATTCAACAAGTTCGTATGTATGTTCAGCACCAAGAACTTTATCCAATTCAAATGGTTTACCAGTTGTTACACCGCCATTAGGAAGTTCAACTTCTGTAGGATTTTCAGCATCAGTAATATCTGTCAGCTTGAGTGTTACTCCCTTGACGTAATTACCATTATCGTCAACCTTCGCAATCTGATACTTGATTGGAGCATCAACCATTTCAAGATTCTGGTCAATTCCATCAGCTGTTACCTCAAATGTGTAATCTTCAGCGTAATAATATCCAAAGATGTCTTCAGAATAGTCTTCATGCCATGTGTAACTCTTGCCTTCTTCAAGTCCAGAAATATCATGTGGCTTATCTCCAGAAGTCCAAGATTCTACAGTGTTTCCATCTTCATCTGTAATAGTAATCTTTGCACCTGACACTTCATTGCCGTTTCCGTCAGTCTTATTGAGTGTGACCTTCTTATCAGTCATATCAATTGTCTGATCAACTTTGACACCATTCTCATCAGCACCACTTACTTCAAATGGAATGCTTGTAGCTTTTACATATCCAGCAGGAGCTGTATTTTCATTTAAGATGTACTTCTTGCCTTCTTCAAGTCCATTCACCTTGTGTTCAGTACCATCAGAAGTCCAGCTGTCAATGACATTACCATCTGTGTCAGTAACACTCATTTCAGCACCTTTGACTTCTTTACCACCCATATCAACTTTAGATACAGTTACCATCTTGTCAATCATTGTTACAGAAGTTACAGAGCCATCTTCATTAACTTTAAATTCAATACTTGTAGCCTTTACATATCCGTCTGCTGCAACAGTTTCTTCCAAAGTATAGGCTTCGTTGATATGCAATCCTTCAATCTTATGTGGATGATCTCCAGATACCCAAGTCAATTCATTACCATCTTTATCAAGAACTACATCTCCGTTAGAATCTTTGACAGTTAATGTAGCACCTTCAAGCTCATCATCTCCTGTTACTGTCTTCTTGGAAATTTCAACCTTAGTAACTTTATTTACAATAGCATCATTAGCTGTCTGAACCTTAGACTTATCTTTCCAGTCAGTTATTTCTGCATCATCAGCAAATACGACTTTATATGTCTTATGCTGTGCGTCAGTGTCTTCCTGTTTGAATTCTACTTCACGTTCTGTTGAATCAAGAACTACACCTGCTGGAACTGCTGTTTCTTTCAATGTGTATTTACCCATTGGAAGATCAGTTACAGAAGCTGTGCCATCAGCATTCAAAGCAATGCTGCCTACTTCAGTACCATAAACATTCTTAGCAATGTCTCCCTTAGCAGTCAATGTAGAACCATCAGCTGGATCAATAATATCTTCAGCAGCTCTCAATTCAAACTTGATTGTAGAGTAATCAAATCCATCTCTTAATAAAGACTGGTCATAATCATAGTCTTCAAGCTGCTTATTGATTTCAAGAGTGCCATGTGGCTTATTGTCTACTGCTTCAACAACGATAATAGCATCACCGTCATCATCTCTTGTTGTGATTGTAGATTCCTTAACAGTAAATTCTACTGGTTCATCAAGTAATAAGTATCCTTCTGGCGTCTTAACTTCTTCGAGACGGTATGTGCCAGATTCAAGTTCAAGTGGTGTAGTGATTGAACCCTTATCATCATTGGAATCTGTGTATGTACCTGTAAATGTATTTACAAGCCCAAGACCTGTATTGTCACTGTTTGTCTTGAATGTGTCGTAAGTAAATAAGCCGACTTTCTGCTTAACATACTGATTTACCTTATTTCCCTTACGGTCAGTAAGCTGGAAAATCTTGAATTCAGCAGAATTCAACGCAACTGTCTTACCTGTATCAGCATCCTTCTTCACAATGTGAATTCTGTACTTCATTGGAGAGTTAGTAGCTGTATAAGCAACAGTAGCCTGACCATCTTCTTTAACTACAAATGTAGCTTCAGAAGTAACATCAACAGTATCTTCTACATGGCTTGTCTGCTTGATTGTATAAGTACCATATGCAAGATCATTAGATGTGGCATTTCCTGCATCATCAGTCTTTACAACTGCATATTCATGAACTGTAAGAATAATGTTTCCATCTGCATCCTTAATATCACCAGTCTTGCCTGCTGCTGCAATGGCATTGTAAGCATCTTCAAATGTTGCATATGGCTTTCCTTCACCAATCTTAGATGAGAGAACTGCTACAAATTCAACATCCTTTTCTGGATCAGCCCAATCAGAAGAAGAAGCTGCACCTACCTTATGAATAGAGAATTTACCATAATCAACTCTGTTGAAAATTTCATAAGTCAAGTCAGAAATTTCATCCTCATTTCTAACTTCAAATGTCTTAGTAATTGTACCATCCTGAGTATAGCCTACTGGTGGAACAGTTTCATTGATCTGATATGTGCCATAAGGTAAGAAGTCACTAGCTGTTTCATAGTAACCATTCTCATCTGTTGTGAAGTCTGTAATCTTTGCATTTGGAGCAAATCTTTCAGAGTCCTTATCAAGAACACCATCACCATTTACGTCTACTAATACATCTGCATTAGACTTGTTGATGATTTCAAATGTTGCCTGTAAGTTTGTATCACCCTGACTTCTTGTATCATAATCAATGTCATTCTTCTGAATCTTGAAGCCACCTCTTACAACATCATTGAAAATCTTATATGTAGCATCTACATATTCACCATGATTTCTAATGGAGAATGTATAAGAAGTTGTACCATCACTGTTATGACCAAGTGGTGGATTAATTTCATTTATTGTATAAGTACCATAAGGAAGAATCTTTTCAGCAGACTGATAGAATCCATTTTCATCTGTTGTAAATGTTGTGCTGCCATTGCCTTCAATGTCGATTGCTTCACCTACTGCATACGTATGGTTCAATACTGTTACTGGATGAGCAGAAGCATTTATGATTTCAAATGTTGTCTGTAAGTTGGAATCACCCTGTGCATATGCTTCCTTCAATTCATTGTCATTCTTCTGAATCTTGAAAGATCCAAGGAAAGGATAGTTAGCAACAGGTACTTCTACTGTTGCTGTATCATCAGAAACGAAGAATTCCTTTGAAATTAATGCAGCATCATAAGAAGTAAGCAAGTATCCTTCTGGAGACTTAGTTTCCACAATCTTATATTCGCCAAAACCTAGATAAGTAGCTGATGATGTATAAGTACCATCTTCACCTACTGTAATATGGTCGATTGGAGTTGTATCACTTGGAAGATATTCTGTACCTTCACCTAATCCATCCCCATCTTTGTCTAACTTAATAGAAACATTAGAATCAGTACCATCGCCTAAATAGTAAAGGTCGAATTCTGCACCAGCAAGGCTTGCATCACCTTCAGCAGTTGCACCTGTTGACCAGTCCTGCTTTTCAAGTTTGTATCCACCACGAATTGCATCTTCTTTCTTTGTGAATACATTACCAGCATGAATAACAGCCATAGAGTTCTCATTAACAATCTGGAATGTCATCTTGTCATTTGCAGAGAACTGTTCACCATTCGCCTTTAAGTAACCGCCATCAGTTGTGTAGTTATTAGGTGCTTTTGTTTCTTGAATCGTGATTGTTCCTAATGGAATATATGAGCTTCCATATGGAGTTTTAAATAATGTTCCACTTACTAAATGGGCATCATCTAACTTAGCAACATAAGCATTGTAGGAAGCATCCCACACTGTTTTAATAACCCATGTTCTATAAGCGTTTCTGCCATCAATACTGCCTAAAGTATCATAGTAATTGATTGTAAATTCTGCACCTTCAAGTGACGCAGCGTTTTCCTTACCCTCACTATCAACCTTAGATAATTCAATTACAGCAGGGTCATTAAGTGGTTCATCTGTAAATGTTGTACTGCCATTACCACTTGATACATCAACAGCATGAATGCTTGTATCACTCAATCTATAGTTTGTAGGAGCTGTAAGTTCCTTTACATAAACAGTATTTACGCTAGGGCTTACACTGATTCCTGTTGCAGAGCCATTACCATTTGCATCTGTCTGAATTGTAGCAATTCTAGTTGATTCATTTCCATCTGCTGATGTATAGACACCAAATGTTGCACTCAAACCATAAAGTGAGTTGCCATTTGTACAGTCAGGCAGTGAAGAATTCTTCTTTACACTGACACCAATTTTCTTGTTCATTGGTGGCACTTTATACAGTTTAGAAAAATTTGCTGAAGCACCACCGCTTGAAGCATAACCTCTGTATTTATGGATTACCCAGCCACCAGAGCCAGATGAACCGTCAATAGTCCATAATTCTCCATCTTTCCATCCTAAGGCAACAGCTAAATGTGCAGTACCATAAGCAAGAATATCTCCTGTTGATGCTTCATTAACGTTTGTAGATTCTTCAAACTTTCCATATCCATTAAAGCTATATCCAACAGTAGAAAAATAATCATTTGGATTTCCGCCTGCTTTTTGGATTGCATGACCAGTAATGAACATAGACATACGAACGCAGTCAATTGATTCACCAGCATATGGATCACTTACTACATGATTTACATTGTTACCAATACCCATTCCATAAGATGGAGAACCACTGACTTTTGACCAGTTACTCCACGTTGCTGGATCAGATAAATCCGTACCAGTAGTTTCTCGAATAACATCAAATACTGCTGATCCGATTGAAGAACTTTCCGCATTGACGCTAGTCACAATTGAACCAGCAAATGGAGTTGTTAGTACAGTACTCAAAGCAACAAATACTGCTAAAAATACTGCTCTAATTTTTTTGAAAACCTTATTCATATTTTTTAAATTACCCCCTTTCAAGTTTTCAATAAGTGTTATATCAGAAATATCCAATATCAAATTTCATTTGCACTACCTCTACTTTCCTTGATATTTTACATCAAATATAGCAGTTTATAAAGTTTTCATTCACATTGCCTTCACAAAGGAATTCTATTATATGTGTTTTTCAAATAACACTGTCGTACTATCAGAAAAAGAGAGGATTGCCATCCTCTCTTTTCATTTATGTGTGGATTTTATTGCCACCTTTTTTTGCTTGTTAAAAGCACTTATAAAGTGGCTTATAACCCACTCTTTTTCATAGTCATTATCTTCTGCGAACTCGCAACATTCTTCCAGAACTCTTTCCGCAAGTTCTTTCATTTCCTCTAACGCTTGCTTGTAAAGTTTATCATCTTCCATTTTAATAATGCCTTTCCATGAACTCCACCAACGCCGTATTCAAAAGCTGTGCTACGCCATATTCTTTCTCCATTCACGTGGGCGTTTCGCCCATGGACTATCTTTTCTGCCCTTCGCTCTAACCTTTTATACCGCAGTATTAATTACATACTGTTTCATCCCAAGCAGCTGAATCTTGTACCCATTTTGTTTCATTATGACCTGTTGCATCGTGATGTACTGTTATATATTGCATATATGTATAATTGCTGCCATGACTATCATCACCATTACATTAACTACACCTTTGTTCATAGTGACCTGTGGCTTCATGGTGTACTACATGTGTTATTGCATCATGGTGTACTACACTGGTACTATAGCGTCCATCTACATGATACCCTCCATGGCTCCAATCACCTTGGCTTGCAAAGGATCCAGCATGTTTATCCCATTCTTCATATGAGTTAAATTCCTGTCCGCAACCATTGCAAACAACAATATCACCTACACGAGTAGTAACAGTTTCATCCCATGCAGCCTGATCAACAACTGTTTCATCCCATGCAGCACTGTCTTGTACCCATACTGTTGTGCAATTCTGCTGTGGCTTATTATTTGAAGATGAGCCAGACGTTCCAGAATTATTACTACCAGAAGGTGTGTTTCCTTTATTGGAATTAGATGTTCCATTATTCTTTGAAGAACTACCTGTATTATTCTTGCTACCTGATGTTGAATTGTTTTTACCAGATCCAGAATTACTATTAGTAGAACCATTAGAAGAAGACTTGTCTTCTTTCTTTGCTTTAACTTTAACTGTAAATTCCTTTGTTGCTTCATTACCAGCTTTATCAGCAGCAGTCACTTTTACTTTATATTCTCCAGCTTTTGAAGTATCTAACTTTGAAAAATCAATCAGATAATATGCTGTTCCAGCTTCGTCTGGTTTCTTATCTGCTTTTGTAATATTACCGTCAAAGTCATCTTTAACAGACTTGATATTTCCACTCGGATCATAAGCATCACCTTCAGTGATTTCTACAGTATCTTTATTCAGTTTGATTACTGGAGCAACTTCATCCGTATTTGTAACAGTGAAAGTCTTTTTATAATCCTTAGTTGCTTTATTTCCAAGTGAGTCAATTGTTTCGATTGTGTAGGTAATTATGTAGCCACCTTCTTTTGAAGTATCAATTGTATCCTTGCTTACTTTTGTAATCTTAGTGTTTTTGTCGGCTTTACCGTCTTTCAAGATTTCAACCAGATCCTTTGTCTTCAAAATCTTTTCTTCACTTGTCAAAGGAATTGTTTCTGCATAGTCATCCTTCACTTCAACAGCAACATTATCAAATGCAGTCTTTTGAGCTTCTTCTTTTTTCTTTGACTGGGATGACAGGTAGCCGAATTCGGCTACCCCTGCAATCAACACAAAGCAGATGATAATAATGAACCATTTCTGCTTTTTCTTTTTGCTATCATCAGGTTTATTAGAAGTTTCCTTTCTCTTTTCAGTTTCTTTCATATTTGTCACATCCTCTCTATTTTTATTGTACATTGTTATACTTCTTTAGTCTTATGCTTAAAGACTAGAAGGGGAAACACAATGTGTAGTTTTATTATTTCGTTTATTTCGTCAGTAGCAGCTGGAGTCATTTCCTACTACTTCTGTAAATGGCTAGACAACCTGTTCAATAAGAAATAATTGTCTTTATTGCTGGGTAGCCGAATTCGGCTACCTATTATTAAATATCTTTATCATCTAAATAATCATGCAGCTTTGAATTTCTCGTATTATTTTCCAATTTGGCTTTATCAAGAGTTTTTTCCCAAGTTTTTTCCATTTCGTATTTAAAAAATTCAGTCATCGAACTAATATCTTCTTTTGAATCAAATTTTTCTAATGCAGCATAATAGTATTTTTTATCTTCGTTATAAATGATAATTGGTGGAAGATCATTAATCATTAATATATAATTTGCTAATACTCTTCCTACTCTTCCATTTCCATCAGCAAATGGGTGAATCTGTTCAATAACATTATGCGTATAAGCGGCAGTTTTTATAATCTCTTCCGTTTTCTTTGGAGTGGTAGAATTGATTTCTTCCACAAGATTTTTTACATCACTCTTGACATCTTCAACTGGCGAGCCAACTTCGTTAATGCCAGTTACATAGTCATGTTTTTTATATTCACCAGGTCTTTCTTTGTTTATCGCATATCTTCTCTCATCATATGTACCTTTGGTTAAAATCTTATGGATTTTTTTTATACATTCCTCTGTTATTGGTGATTTTTCAACTATTTTCCCAAGAAGATAATCATAACAATCTTTTTGGTTATTTATTTCAAACAGGGTTTTTAAGTCACCCGTAAAGTTTATTATTTTTCCATTATTAAAGATTTCTCTAGTGTCATGATATGTTACCTTGTCGTTCTCAATAGCTCCTGAATTATATGCAAATAAAACACTAAAGCTCTCTAAAACATTCATGTAATCTTCTTTGCTTTTCAAGCTCTGATTATGCCAAAATTTTATAACTTCTTCATATTTATATTTTGGAATTGTCATTATCCTGTCTCCTTTCTATCATCAGAGGTAGCCGAATTCGGCTACCTTCTATTTATCTATTTCTAAATCCTCAATCATAATTTCTCTTGCTTCTTCCTGTATTTTTGATTTTTCATTTTCAAAACCACGAAGTGAATTTAAGATGTCAAATTGTTTTCCTATATTTGTAACATCTATTTTATTGGCACATATAGATAACCAATAAAATTCTTCGGTCATTTCTTTAGAAATTGTGAACACCTCTTTATAAGACATATCACTTTTAGAGATGTATCCTGAACCTTGTCTGTGTTCAAAACCATGTTCCTGCATATAGTTTCTTATATCTGCATAAGCACTTCTCCAATTCGGAGTTGGATACCATTCTTCTAACTTATGTGTATCTAAATCAAAATTAATTGCTTTACGAGTCATAATTGAATCTTTAATCTTCTTGAAGAAAGCCCTCTTTCACATTCGCCCTGATCCCCTTCTTCTGGATCATACATTCTCCAGTAGTTGCAAAAATGAACAACAACAGGGCAATCAAGTAATCTAAACGTAGTTTCCATTGTTAAATTGCTGTCATCAGAGTCCTTATCTACATAAATACCTTCAGAAATCTTAGGAACACCAATTTTTTGAAAAATTTTATCAACTATTTGATGTACAGCATCCATTGTGTAACCATTTTCTTGTACTTTGCTTTCATCAAATTTCAATTCACATCTAAACACTTTTATCACTCCTCTTTTGGGTAGCCGAATTCGGCTACCTTGTTATATTCATTATTATTTCAATTTTGGAAAAACAAATCTATGTATTCATGTTAATTATATCATATTTTTGCACATTTTGCACACTATACCCGACTGGCTGTACATAGTCTGTGCATAGATATGTACAATCTAATAACTCTTTCTTCCTGCATCAATGCAGAAGCTAAATAAAATTGTCAGAAAAACAATTAATAATTTAAAAGCTCCAAATGCAATCTTTCCAGCGATACTTAAAATGCTTAATAATATAGATAAAAACTTTTTCATAATATTCTCCTTTTCTTGGGTAGCCGAATTCGGCTGCCTTCTATTTTTCTTCTAAAATTTTATCAATATATTGCTGCCAATCTTCATTTTTTTCTTCAACACATTTAGAATAGAATTTTTTTACATCCTTTATTGAATATAATCTTCGTGTATCCACTTTAAAGAAATAATCTACAAAATCATCTTCTTTTATTCTTTTTGGTATTGCTAATGCTCTTCTTTCTTTAATGACTTTTAAAATTGTTGTTACTGAAATGTGAGTTGCTTCAGATATTTCTTTATATGTGTAATTTTTATTGTAGTATTCACATATCTTGTCTTTCTGTTCTTCAGTTATTTTATTCTTTGGTGTTCTATCTCTTTCAGAGTCATCTTTAGGAAATATCAAATTCTCATCTTCATTGTTTTGATTCATTTTCCTTCTTTGCTCTATTATTTTCTTTATAGTTGGAACGCTGTATCCTGTCAGTTGGCACATTTCTTTATAAGAAATATCCTGATTATAATATTCGATAATAAGATTCACTCTATCTTCAGTAGGTTCTATTTTTCTTCCTGTTCTTCGTTTTCTTCTTTCTATAGGATATATCATGATTTATATATACTCCTTTTTAATCTTTACAATATTTTTTAATCTATCATGAATTTTATCAGGAGTTATCTCTTCAAGATTAGCTTCAATGTCTCTTAAAGCATTAAGAATTTCCCAATGCGTATAGTACTTGTATGCTTTATCAATTTCAGAAAAAACATCTTGAAACGCATCTAATCCGTAATCTTTTTGTGTTTCTTCAAGTAATGCCGTAATCTGATCATGCCTGTCAATTGTAGGATCAATAAAGCTATCAGATTTTCTATCTGTGATTTTTCCCTTTTCTAAGTCATTACTACATGCTGAAACAATATAACTCATAGATTGTGCATTGTTATAATAAGCATGTTTGCAAATATATAATATGCTAGAGTAATCATAAGTCAGAATCAGATTTTTTAATGCAACTAAATCTTTTGCCAAAGGTTCTCCATCAAAAGCAATATTGTATATTTCCTTCAGATCAACATATTTCAAAATTTCAGCACCGATTTCAGCCGCATTTACGTCAATGATATTGCTGTCATTAATTGTAAATAATATTGAATCTATTTTTCTCCCCTTTCTTTTAGTTTTATATGTAACTTCTAATGAAGTTGAAATATTAATTTCATTGATACTTTTTTTTAAAACCAACTCATTGAATTTTTTAAACTCAGTATATGTTTTTGTATTTTCTATATTTAATGTTCGTTTTAAAGATTCAACTGAGACTTCTACTTGTTTGTTATATCTTCTTTCATAATTTTTATATGACATAAATAATTCGTATAATATCTGTGAATATGAACTTCGTAGATTTAAGTAGTCATCACCTAGCTGGTAATATCTCTCTGATAATTCTCCTAATAAACCTTCTGTAGCTAGAATATCATTCCATTCAAAGCTGCATATATTATTTTCTACAGTTATCTTTTTAAAGAAATTAAGACCAATATATTTTAAATTCCCATTTTCATCAGTAGATGTTATATCAATTCCACATTTTCTAAAATCAATTAAAGCGTTCACAATACTCTTATCTACATTTCCTGCCTGATAATCGTACCCCAACATATCACATAATTCTTTTACAGTGATTGTTATTTCGTCACACTTTGAATTTGAAATTTTCTTACCATATTTATCAAGCAGAACAAATAACAATCTGTTCTGATAATAGCTACAATGGTTTACAATATTTTGAATCAATCTGTTTGATTTTTTTATAATTCTAGTTTCTTTACTTATCAAATCATTTTCCATATTGGTTATCCTCAAATATATAATAACAATATAAGTCATATTGTCAAATATATTATCATGACTTTTTAAGAACTTTTCTATGACTTTTTAAGAACTTTTCTATGACTTTTTAAGAACTTTTCTATGACTTTT
>OIYH01000276.1_pt1 | contig 42418 bp, 33 predicted proteins | sample 1587911 | NCBI WGS metagenome assembly OIYH01 (sample SAMN03283252) | human gut metagenome | biome: human-associated habitat; material: feces | host: Homo sapiens | place: USA | collected 2013
TCGTTTCGTTCGTTGTTTAATTTACAAGGTACACGTCCCATAACCGCGGAACAGTTGATATGATACTACTTGCGGCCGGATTTGTCAACACTATTTTTAAATTTTTTCGAATTTTTTGTATACGGCAATGTAATGACTTTTAACGCAAGTCATGCTATACTTTAAATAATATTTTATGAACTTTTAAAGGAGGATGACTCCGTGGATATTCTGCACCTGACCGGCACCTTCGGCCGCCTGGATCACAGCGAATTATCGCTCTCACCAGGGCTGAATGTGCTGTACGCTCCCAATGAAACCGGCAAGTCCACCTGGGGCGCCTTTATCCGCACCATGCTGTACGGCCTGTCCACCCGCGAGCGCGGACCGCTGGCGGACAAAAACCGCTATGCCCCCTGGACCGGCGCGCCCATGCAGGGCCGCATGGACCTGACGACACACGGGGATGCCTGCACCCTGCTGCGGGAGACACGCCGCGCCGCATCACCGCTGGGCGAGTTTTCCTGCACCTACACCGGTACCGGCACGCCCGTTCCGGGCATTACCGGCCAGAACGCCGGCGAGGTGCTGCTGGGTGTGCCCCGGGAGGTCTTTGAGCGCAGCGCCTTTATCGGCCAGAACGCTCTGGCCGTGGACCAGGACGCTGAGCTGGAGCGCCGCATTGCCGCCCTGATCACCACCGGCGAGGAGGACACCTCCTACACCGAGTCCTACGACCGTCTGAAAAAGCAGCTGAACCGCCGTAGGCACAACAAGACAGGGCTCATCCCCGCCCTGGAACGGGAGACCGACCAGCTGCGCGCCGCGCTGGCGGAGCTGGACGCGCTGAACGACCAGGCGCAGCAGTCGCGCCGGGAGCTGGATGCTCTGGAGCGCCGCGCCGCCGACCTGCGGCAGCAGACGGCCCAGTGGCAGGCGCTGGCTGCTCAGGAGCAGGCCGACGCCTGTCAGCAGGCGGCGCAGGCGGCACTGACCGCCCAGGCCCGGGCCGACACGCTGGCAGCCGACTGCGCCGCCCTGCCGGACGATTCTTCGCTGACGCTGCTGGAGGGGCAGGCCGCCGCACTTCCCGGTGAGCTATCCGCCCTGACGGAAAAGCGCAGCGCCGCGGAGAAGGCCGCACAAACCGCGCTGCAAGCCAAGAAAGCTCTGGAACAGCACCCCCTTTACCCCGCCGCCGAGCCGGAGCTGCGACAGCGGGCCGAAGCCATCCAGCCCGATAGGACTCCCTCTCTGCTCCTGGTCCTCTTCCCCGCGTCGCTGATCGTGGTCGCCGCTACGCTGGCATTTCTGTTCCGGGCGCAGCAGCCGCTGCCCTTTTGGCTGTTCATCGGCATGGCGGGGCTGGGCATGATCGCCACGCTCTTCGCTGCAAGGTCCCGCCGTCAGGCCATCGTGGAACGGCATAAATACGCCGAAACACAGCGCGCCGCGCTGGTGACCCAAATCGCAGAATATCTCCCCCTGCGGCAGCAGGCAGATGAGGCCGCCGAGGCTGCCCGCCGGGCGGAAGTCTCCGCCGCGGACAGTGAAGATGCCTGCCGCCGCCGGCTACGGGATCTGCTGACCCAGGTACGCGTCTTCGCCCCCGCCGCTGCCGATCTGTCCGGCATACAGCTGGCCCTGTCAGACGCCCGGCGCCGCAAGACCGCGCTGGCCGACGCCCGGCAGACGGCCCGGGAAGCCGCCCTGTACCGGGATGCCCTGCGGGTGCAGCTGCCGGAACAGCCGGCCGCCGAAAGCTCTATCCAGCGCCCTGCGCTCTCACGCGAGGAGGCCGCCGCGGAATTGGCGCGCACGCAGGCACTGCTGGCGCAGGAGCGCACCCGGTTCGACACCCTCACCGGCCGCATCCGCGCGCTGGATCGCTCCAGCGATCTGGAGGCCCAGCTGGCGCAGAAGCAGGAGCAGCTGACCGCCCTGCAGGGGGAGTACGATGCCATCGCGCTGGCCATGGACGCTCTGTCACAAGCCAACACCGTGCTGCAGAACCGCTTTTCCCCGGCGCTGGGCGCACGGGCGGCGGAGATCTTCTCCGCCATCACCGGCGGGCGCTATGACCGTGTGCTGCTGAGCCGGGACTTCTCCCTGTCCGCCGAGCCCGCCGGCGACCCGGTGGGTCGCAGCGTCCGCCTGCTGAGTCAGGGCGCCGCCGACCAGCTGTATCTGACGGTGCGGCTGGCCATCTGCGACATGGTGCTGCCCGCCGACAAGCGTGTGCCCCTCATTCTGGATGACGCGCTGGTGACCTTCGACGACGAGCGGCTCCACGCAGCGCTGGACTATCTGCTGGAGGAAAGCCAAAGGCGCCAGATATTGCTGTTCACCTGCCAGAAGCGGGAGATGGCCTATCTGCAGGGCAAGGAAAACGTGACCGTCACGGAGCTGTGAGGCTGCAGTATGGAAATACATGAAGCTATTGTATATCGCAAAAACCTAATTAATAAAGCCATCGAGGGTCGAAAACTGGCGGAAAACGAGCGAGAGTGGCTGGCATCTAATCCTATTTATAATGACAGCTTAGGCTATCCCTATTTATGCTTAGATGTTTTAAGAGTTTCCCCGCGGACAGAATATCTTTTACATATTAAGCTGCTATCTGATCTAAAGGGAAAACATGGAATTCCAATTGTTGGAATTCCATGGGGGAAAGGATTTGTTCAAGCTTCTGGTGTTATTAGTGATCTTAACGGGACAAAATTCACCAATAAAAGGGTTAGATTATTGGGCGTCGAGGTTGATAACCTTCACCCGCAGACTACCATCCGGATCCGTTCAGATCTTGGATTGTTGAGTGTTGCTTATGAATATGAATATAAAATGGAAGGGTCTCGCGTTTTGGTTAGGAAGTCATCGAGCAGCGGGGATTTACGATATGCTATGCGATGTATAATAGAGAATGGAATTTATATTTATGAATGTAAGCAACCAAATAGCGATAACATGAACGCGTTAGTTTTTTCCTTGGAATTAAAACCGCAGGAACCTGTCTAATTTCGCCCACACCACATGTGTTACAGCTTAGGAGGGGATAAATAGAGGATGAGTATATTCAAATGCAATGAGCATTTACGATCTTATACGACAGCGACCTGCCGGCCGTCATCTTCAATGCTTCCGGCTCAGCCTACACGTTCACCTACGACGTATTTGGCCTTGTGAGCGGCGACGAGATCGTCTACGCGGATGAGACTGCACGGACAAGCCACCATCCTCTCTTGCAAATCCCCTCAAATCGTGCTATACCATATACAACAGATCGAAAGGAGTCTGCCATGCCTGACTTTGACTGTCTCCGCTGCGGCACGGCCATGCAGTTCGTCGGCCAGCACAAGCTACAGCTGGGCAAGACCAGCTGGATATTCGGCGACCTACCCAACCTGATGGCCGGTGCGCTGGACGTGTCCATTATGGCGTGCCCCGCCTGCGGCAAGCTGGAATTCTTCACCGGCGGCGTTTCCCAGCCCAGCGGCAACGACCCCGGCCTGCACCAGCGTCAGTGCCCGAAATGCGGCTTTGCCCACGATTTCGACTACCCAAAATGTCCCCTGTGCGGCTATGTCTACACCGCCGGGGACGAGCTGTGAGAACATCTAAAAGGAGAACCTGTTATGAGCGAATGTACCCATGATTGCAGCACCTGCGGTGAAAGCTGCGGCGAGCGCAAGGAAGTAAACGTATTTGAGAAGAAGCCCCTCCGCCCCGGCTGCCGCGTCGGTAAGGTATACGGCGTGGTGTCCGGCAAGGGCGGCGTAGGCAAGTCCATGGTCACCAGCCAGCTGGCGGTGGCGCTGCGGCGAGAGGGCTACCGCACCGCCATTCTGGACGCGGACATCACCGGCCCGTCCATCCCCAAGGCCTTCGGCATCCACGGCCGGGCCGTGGCGCAGGGCGACGCCATCGTGCCCGTGACCACCGCCACCGGCATACAGCTGATGTCCGTGAACCTGCTGCTGGAGCACGAGACGGACCCGGTCATCTGGCGCGGGCCGGTCATCGGCGGCGTGGTGCAGCAGTTCTGGGGCGACACCCTGTGGAACGATGTGGATTATATGTTCGTGGATATGCCTCCCGGCACCGGCGACGTGGCGCTGAACGTGTTTCAGTCGCTGCCGGTGGATGGCGTCATCATTGTGGCCAGCCCCCAGGACCTGGTATCCATGGTGGTGCAGAAGGCCGTGAAGATGGCGCAAATGATGAACATCCCCATCGTGGGCCTGGTGGAGAACATGAGTTACGTCCAGTGTCCCGACTGCGGCAAGAAACTCTATATTTTCGGCGAAGGCAAAACCGAGGAGGCCGCCAAGGAATACCATATTCCCCTGCTGGCGAAAATGCCCATCGACCCGGCACTGGCTAAGCTGACCGACGACGGCTGCATCGAGCAGTTCGAGGGGCACTGGCTGGACAGCGTGGTGGAGACCATTCTGCGGAAATAAGCAAAAAAAGAAGCGGCGCGGTGCGCCGCTTCTTTTTTGGTCTTATTTCATCAGCTCCTGCACCAGCGTCACCAGGCCGCTGACGCCCACGCCGATGTACACCACCTGCCGGGCCACGTCGCCAGACATCTTCCGGCTCAGCCGTGTACCGATCCACAGCCCCAGCAGGATACACGCCATACCCAGCCCCGCCATAGGCAGCAGTGCCGCGCTGAAATAGCCCCGCACCGTCCGCATGGTGAAGTTGATGAGGTTGGTGGTAAAGAACAGGAACTGCATATTGCCTACATACGTCTCCTTGCTCCGGGCGATGGCGACGAAATACAGCGCCATCATAGGCCCGCCGATGGTGAACGCCCCGGCGCAGCACCCGGAGAAGGCGCTGCACACCAGCCCCGCCGCCAGGCCGGGCTGGTCCAGCTTCACCCGCTTGGCAAAAAGCAGGAAGTACGCCGCCAGCACGATCAGGAACGCCCCGAACAGCGCCGTCAGCACGTGCAGATCGAAATTCCCCAGCAGATTGATGATGACCAGACTGCACACGGTGTACAGCCCGATGGGCAGCGCGATCTGCTTTACATCGACGTGCTTGCGGTACATCCACGTCATGGTGCCGGACTGGGCCATGCAGATCAGCGCCACGATGGTGGGCGCGATGGTCATGTCGTAAAACGCACTGGCCGCCACCATCATAATGACCGCCGCGCCAAAGCCCGTCAGCGGCTGGATGATGCCGCCCGCCAGGGCCGCCAGCCCCATCATTGCATATGCCATTGCACGCACCGCCTTTTCTGTCATATTCCCGGCTATTATAACAACTTCACGCAGGAAAGGCAATCCGCAAAATGAACATCCCCCGGCCTGACGGCCGGGGGATGCTTGTTCAGCTCTTCTTTTTGCCCAGGTAGGCTTCCTTGATGGACTCGTCCGCCAGCAGCTCCGCGCCGGTGCCGGACTTGGTGATGTTGCCCGTCTCCAGCACATAGGCGTAGTCCGCGATCTTCAGGGCCATGTTGGCGTTCTGCTCGATCAGCAGCACGGTGACGCCCTGCTCGTTGACGGTGCGGATGATATCAAAGATGCCCTGCACCACCAGCGGCGCCAGACCCAGCGACGGCTCATCCAGCATCAGCAGCTTGGGGCGGCTCATCAGCGCGCGGCCCACGGCCAGCATCTGCTGCTCGCCGCCAGACAGCGTACCGGCCAGCTGCCAGTTGCGCTCCTCCAGCCGGGGGAACAGCTCATACACCCACTTGATGTCCTGCTCGATGCCGTCCTTGTCTTTCCGCAGGTACGCGCCGGCCTTCAGGTTCTCCAACACGGTCAGGTTGGCAAACACCCGCCGGCCCTCCGGGGACTGGGCGATGCCCGCCTCCAGGATCTTGTTGATGGGCTTGCCCAGCAGTTCCTGTCCGTCATAGGTGATGGAGCCGCTGTCCGCCTTTACCAGGCCGGAGATAGTCCGCAGCGTGGTGGACTTACCGGCGCCGTTGGCGCCGATCAGGGTGACGATCTTGCCGTCGGGTACCTCAAGGCTGATGCCGCGCAGCGCCTTGATGCCGCCGTAAGACACACACAAATTCTCAATCTTCAGCATCTTCTGCCACCCCCAAGTATGCGTCGATGACGCGCTCGTTGTTCTGTATCTCCTCCGGTGTGCCCTTGGCGATCAGCTTGCCGAAATCCAACACGTAAATCCGGTCGGCAATGCCCATGACCAGGTCCATGTGGTGCTCGATCAGCAGGATCGTCTTGTGGAAATGATCCCGGATCTCCTTGATGAACTCCGCCAGCTCCAGCGTCTCCTGCGGGTTCATGCCGGCGGCCGGCTCATCCAACAGCAGCAGGGTCGGGTCGGTGGCCAACGCGCGGGCGATCTCCAGCCGGCGCTGCTTGCCGTAGGGCAGGCTGGTAGCCAGCTCGTTCTGCACATCCTCCAGGCCCACTACCTTCAGCAGTTCCAGCACCTCGGCGCGCTGCTGCATCTCCTCCTTGGCGTTCAGGTGGAACGCCGCGGTAAACAGATTGCTGGTGCGCCGCATATGCTTGGCGATAAGCACATTGTCAAACACCGTCTGGGTCTTCCACAGACGGATGTTCTGGAAGGTGCGGGCCATACCCAGCGCCGTGATCTTATCCGGCGTGGGGGCCAGCACATGGTCAGTAAATGCGTAGCTGTCCAACGCCTTCTGGCCCTCTTTCCAGGCCTTCAGCGCCTCGTCGTCCAGTTCCTCCTCCGGGGCGAACTGAACGGTGTACATATCGGCGTGCTCGCCCTTGTACATCTTCTTCATCTTGCCGGTGGGATGGTTCCGCACGATGCAGTTCCCCTTGAAGGAAACGCGGCCGTTGCTGGGCGCATACACACCGGTGATGACATTGAACGCTGTGGTCTTGCCAGCGCCGTTGGGGCCAATCAGCGCCACGATCTCGCCCTCGTTGACCTCCAGATTCAGATTGTCCACGGCTACCACGCCGCCAAACTGCATAGTGACATTTTCAACAGATAGAACGCTCTTGCTCATTTAGACGCCACCTCCTTCGCCGCTTTATCCTTCTTTTTGAACAGCTTTCCGAAGAAGTTGATGATGGCATCCCACGAGAACTCCCTGTCGCCCATGATGCCCTTGCGGAAGAACAGCACCACGATCATAATGATCACCGAGAACACCAGCATACGGAAGCCGCCGCGCATGAATGGGATGTTCACACCCAGATAGGGCATGGGGTCATCCAGGAAACGCAGCCACCATTCGGAGCAGGCGATGTACAGGAAAGAGCCCAGAATGGAGCCGGTCACGGAGCCAATACCGCCAATGACCACAATCAGCAGTATCTCATAGGTCATGGTGGAGGTGAAGGCGTTGGCCTGGATACTGGCCTGGAACATGGCCAGCAGCGCGCCGCTGATACCGGCAAAGAAGGAGCTGATCAGGAACGCCTGCATCTTATGCTTGGCCAGATTGATACCCATAGCTTCTGCCGCCACCTCATCATCGCGAATCGCCTTGAAGGCACGACCGTAGGTAGAGTTGATGATCAGCACGATAATAGCGATGCAGATGCCGGAAACAATGAACGGGAACAGCACGCTGTCGAAGTTGGCGAACTGCCGCAGCAGGTTAGAGGAGTTGGTCAGCGGGCCCACCTTGTTCCACTGAATGATAGCGCGCATGATCTCAGCGAAGCCCAGCGTGGCAATGGCCAGATAATCGGACTTCAGCTTCAGCACTGGCAGGCCGATAAGCCACGCAAACAGCGTCGGCACCACGCCGGCCAGGATCAGACCCACCACCATGGGCAGGCAGAACTGCACGATACCACCGTCAAAATATTGATACACGGCAGCGCGGGAAGCCACGGGAATAGTCAGGATTGCATAAGTATACGCACCGATCATCATAAAGCCCGCCTGTCCCAAAGAGAACAGACCCGTAAAGCCGTTCAGCAAGTTCAACGACACTGCCACCAGGGAGTAGATCGCGCCCTTTTTCAGCACGGTCGCCAACATGGAATAGTGCTGGAACTTGTCCACATACAGCAGGAAAGCAAGGCAGACGGCGGCGAGGATCAGAGACAGCAACAGATTTCTTTTCTTATTGTTCTTCATATCTCACACCTTCTCCGTCAGTTTTTCGCCGAACAAGCCGTTGGGCTTGCACAGCAGGATCACGATCAACAGTGCAAACGTAAAGGCATTGCTGAACACGGCCATATCGGCGTTGGACTTGATAAGCGACTCGCAGATACCGATGATAAACGCACCGATCACCGCACCGGGGATCGAGCCGATACCGCCGAACACCGCCGCTACAAAGGCTTTCAGGCCAGGCATAGCGCCGATCATGGGGCTGACCTGACCATAGTTGGAGAAGTACAGAATAGAGGCCACGCCCGCCAGCAGCGAACCGATAACAAAAGTCACGGAAATAACGCTGTTGATCTTGATGCCCATGAGCTGCGCCGTCTCAAAGTCGCGGGATACCGCACGCATGGCCATGCCGATCTTAGTCTTCTGGATAAGAATGACCAACACCACCACCAGCAAGATAGTCAAAATGGGGGTGATAATGGTGATACGTTTGACATTCAGACTGCCCACCTGCATCACCTGGGTCAGGAACGGGATGTCGGGATACGCACGGGCGATACCGCCGGTGATATAGGTGGCCAGATTCTGCAGCAAATAGCTGACGCCGATGGCCGATATCATCACTGACATGCGGGGCGCGGTACGCAGGGGGCTGTATGCCGCCTTTTCGATCAGAACACCCAACGCCACTGTGGCAATAAGTACCAGGGGAATACACACTGCCATCGGCATCCAGGTGGCGGCATACACCATAAAGAATCCCGCCATCATAAAGATGTCACCGTGTGCGAAGTTGATCAGACGCAGTATGCCATACACCATCGTATAGCCGATAGCGATCAGCGCATACAGGCTGCCCACCGTTACGCCGGAGAGCAGCAAGTCGATATAATACGCTGCGTCATGCATAAGTAAAGCATCCTCCTTATATGAATCTTGCGCTTTCGGAGACCGGGGGCGATGCCATCGGCATCCAAAAACGCAAGAGTCATGAAAGTTGCATTGTGAGGGGAGCGCACGCTCCCCCCACAATGGCTGTTATCCTACAATGAGGTTCGTCTCAGACTCGACGTATGCCGTCTTTTACTCCAAACCGTTGAAGGTGCTGAAGTACACAATCTCACCGTTCTCGATGGTCTTGATAACCGCGTAGTTCTTGATAGCGTCGCCGTTCTCGTCGAACTTCAGGTCACCGGTGATGAGGCCGGAGATCTCCAGAGTTGCCAGCGCATCGCGGATGGTGGCGCCGTCAGTGGACTGGGCCGCCTCGATCGCGCCCACAGCTGCCATGTAAGCGTCATAGCCGCAGGGGGTCACGCTGGAGATAACGTCGGACACACCGCCGTTGTTCTCCACGCGGGTCGCATCCTCAGCCACCCACTTGGTGAAACCGTCCACGAAAGCCTTACCGGCCTCATTGGTGGTATCGGCGGCATCGAAGAAAGCGGAGAAGTAAATATCGGTAGCCTTGCTGCCGGTACGCTGGGCGATGGAGATGTCATCCCAGGTGTCGCCAGCCATGATGGGGCAGGTGATGCCGGCATCGCGGGCCTGAGAGATAATCATAGCCGCGGTCTCGATGGAAACAGGAGCAAAGATGCCGTCGTAACCCTCGGACTTGATGGAAGCCATGATAGTGGAGAAGTCAGCCTCGCCCTTCTGGAACTCCAGAGTGGTAGCCTTGCCGCCCAGACGCTCCATCTCCTGACGGAAGTAGTTGCCGAAACCAGCGGAGTAGTCATCGCCGGACTCGATGATCAGGGCACAGTTGCTGCTACCCTTCTCATTGAACGCAAAGTTGGCCATCACAGCGCCCTGGAACGGATCAATGTAGCCGACACGGAAGTAGTAGTCATTGCCCGCAGTCACCTGGGGGTTGGTGCAGGAAGTGCCGATGGCAGGGATCTTAGCGCTCTCGAACAGAGGGCCGGCAGCAATCGCGCAAGCAGAACCATATGTACCGATCACCACAGACACACCCTGGGAAATCAGGGTCTGCGCGGCAGTGGGTGCCTTAGCCTGGTCGGAAGCATTATCCGCATAGACCAACTGCACACTGTACTCCTCGCCGTTGATGGTAACGGTGGGCTTCAGGGAGTGGGCATACTCAATACCCAGGATCTCCTTCTTGCCGCCGCCGCCGTTCTGACCGGAAGTGGGCTCAAACACGCCGATCTTGACGACCTTGTCGCCGGAAGCGGAATCATCACCCTTCTGACTGTCGCCCTGCTCACCGCAGGCCACCAGAGACAGAGCCATGACTAGCGCCAGCATCATTGCTAAAAACTTTTTCATGGTAATTCCTCCTAAATTCACCTTGCAGCGGTCAAGTCTGTCGACCGCTCACAGAATATGTGTATTTTATCGAAAATATTTGGCAAAAACAATTGTAACAACCTCTAAAAATCACAGCTTTTGCATCAGCGACATGGCGTTAAGAATCCGTAATGATCGCCAGTATGTCCTTGTTCAGAGGACAAACGCCCTGTGTTGGTAAACTTTCCCCCTTGATTGTCTCCCTATGGCGGACGGTCTGTCCCGTCATTGTGCACAAAACCGGTGCCGCTTTTGCGTAAAAAACCGGCGGGCGCAGATGCGCCTGCCGGTTCCGCATATCGTTATATCACTCTCACTGACGGCTTTCGCCGCTTTGCGTGAAATATGTCTTGAACGTATCGCCGTCCATGGTCTCATGCTCCAGCAGGTACTCCGCCACCGCCGTCAGCTCCGTCTTATACCGGGCCAGTATCTCACGGCATTTTTCGTAGGCCTCGTCGATGATGGCGCGGATCTCCGCGTCCATCTCCGCCGCCGTCTTTTCGGAGTAGGGGCGGGTGTGGGCCATGGACTTGCCGATGAACACCTCGTCGGTGCCGGCGTCAAAGGCCACGTTGCCCAGCCTGGACGACATACCGTAGGTGCCTACCATCTTGCGGGCGATGGCTGTGGCCCGCTGGATGTCGCTGGAGGCACCGGTGGAGATATCGCCCAGCATCATCTCCTCGGCGGCGCGGCCGCCCAGCAGGCCGGCCACCCGGTCCAGCATATAGCGGCGGGACAGGTAGGAACGGTCCTCCTCCGGCAGATAGATGGTCATGCCGCCGGCCTGACCGCGGGGAACGATGGTGATCTGGTGTACGGGGTCCAGATCCGGCAGGGCCTGCATGACCACGGCGTGACCGGCCTCGTGATAGGCAGTGAGCCGACGCTCAGCCTCGGGCACCACGCGGCTGTGCTTCTCCGGGCCGGCGATGACCTTGATGACAGACTGGTGAATGGCCTCCTCGGTGATGAAGCGCTGGCCGCGGCGGCCGGTCAGCAGCGCCGCCTCGTTCAGCAGGTTCTCCAGATCCGCACCGGTAAAGCCAGAGGTAGCGCGGGCCACGGAGCCCAGGTCCACATCCTCCGCCAAGGGCTTGCCCTTGGCGTGTATCTTCAGTATCTCCTCGCGGCCCTTGATATCCGGCAGGCCCACGAACACCTGGCGGTCGAACCGGCCGGGGCGCAGCAGCGCCGGGTCCAGAATGTCCACGCGGTTGGTAGCCGCCAGGACCACCACGCCCTCGTTGGCGGCGAAGCCGTCCATCTCCACCAGCAGCTGGTTCAGGGTCTGCTCGCGTTCGTCATGGCCGCCGCCCAGGCCGCTGCCGCGCTGGCGGCCCACGGCGTCGATCTCATCGATGAAGACGATGGCCGGGGCCTGCTTCTTGGCCTGCTCGAACAGGTCACGGACGCGGCTGGCACCCACGCCCACATACATCTCCACAAAATCGGAGCCGGAAATGGAGAGGAAGGCGGTATCCGCCTCGCCGGCCACGGCCTTGGCCAGCAGCGTCTTGCCGGTGCCCGGAGGGCCCACCAGCAGTACGCCCTTGGGAATATGCGCGCCCAGCTCGGTATAGCGCTGGGGATCGCGCAGAAACTGGACGATCTCCTCCAGCTCCTCCTTCTCCTCATCGGCACCGGCCACGTCCTTGAACGTGACCTTCTTGCCGTCAGAGGGGATATCCTGGATACGGGCCTCGCCGAAGCGGGCCATTTTATCGTTGACGGCGCCGCCGCCCATGCCGCCCATACGGGCGATCAGGTTCATCAGCAGGATGAAGGCCATGGCCGCCAGCACATAGGGCAGCAGGGTACGCAGCCAGCCGTTTTCGTTGCCGGCGGCGTAGTCATAGCTGGTGATAACGCCCTTTTCCGCCTGGGATACCACCAGATCGTTCATGTCGTTATAAAACGTGTCGAAGCTGTGGAGGGCGCAGCTGACGCTGGAGCCGTCCTGCAGCTTAGCCACCAGGCGCGTGTCGGTGGCGGTGAAGGACTTGACCTTCTCCGCCGTGAAATAGGCGCGCATATCGCTGTAGCTCACGTCGCCGGAACGGCCGAGGTTGCCCACCACCTGGGTAATGAGCACCACCGCCAGCACGATGAACAGCAGCATGACGCCGCTGAAACGTTTTCTTTCCATGTCTCCCCGTCTCCCTTCTCAGCCGATCCAGCGGACGCCCTGCCAGCTTTGGTCACTGCCCACGGAGATGGCCACCAGCATCCGCGCCTGGGCGGCCTCCACCGGAATATAGGGCTCGCCCAGCAAGCGGCTGTCATTAGAGCCGGTGCGGTTGTCGCCCATGACGAACATACAGTCCTCCGGCACGGTGAAGGTCTTGTCGGCCATGCTGTCCGGCAGGGTGGTGATGCCCTGGGTGGGCAAATAGCTCTCGTCCAGCTTCTCACCGTTGACGTAGGTATAGCCGTTCTTGAAGGAGAGCGTCTCACCGGGCAGGCCGACGACGCGCTTCACCAGGACCTTGTTCAGCTCCTCGTCCCAGAAGGTGACGATGTCGCCGCGGTCCGGCACCGGGTCGGACACCACATAGGGCAGCCGCCAGCCCACCAGCAGGCACTTGGTGGGGATGGTGGTCTCCATGGAGCCGCTGGGCACATAGGCCAGCTGCAGCAGCACCTTGAATAGCACGAATACCGCCGCCAGCGTCACCAGCAGGTAGCCGTAGTCGTCCCACAGTCTGCGGCCGCGGCTTTTGGCGGGCTTGGCCGCAGGGGCCGCCGTCTCCGCCGGGGCGGGTGCGGCGCTCTCCGCGGGGGCGGGCTGCTCCGCGGGGATCTTTACCTCGTCGGCCGCGGTGGCCGGAGGCGTGGTTTTCACCGGCTCGCCGGTGGGGGCCAGGCGCTTTCCGCCTTTGTTTTCCATATACTTCACTTCCTATTCTCAAATGCTAAGAGGGATGTTCCGCGCCCTCCCGGCGCGTGCTCTTCTTCCGCCTGCGGCGCGGGGAGAAACCGGATTTTTCGCCAAGACGAGGCGCGGCGACGACGGCGTACCGTGTGTACGTCGAGGAGCCGTAACGAAGTATTGGCGGAAAAGACGCGGTTTTACTTGCTGTAGACCTCGGGCTTGAGGACCCCAATATAGGGCATATTCCGGTACTGCTGGCAGTAGTCCAGGCCATAGCCCACCACGAACTCGTCGGGGACCTCGAAGCCGGCATAGTCGGCGGTGATGGGCTTTTCGCGGCGGGCGGGCTTATCCAGCAGGGTGGCGATGGTAACGGAGGCGGCGCCCTTGGTCTTCAGGTACTCGGTCAGGAAATACAAGGTATTGCCGGAGTCCAGAATATCCTCGACGATGATGATGTCACGGCCGCTGATGTCGCGCTGGAGGTCGCGGGTGATCTGCACCACGCCGGAGGACTTGGTGGCGTTCTTATAGGACGAGAGGCCGATGAACTCCACCTCGCTTTTCAGCTGGGCGGCGCGGACCAGGTCCGCCATGAAAATGAAGCAGCCGTTGAGAACGCCCACGAACATAGGGTTCTTGTCCTTAAATCTGTCGTACAGCCGGTCGCCCAGCTCCTGGACGCGGGCCTTGATCTCCTCTTCAGACAGCAGGACCTTCAGGATATCCTGATCCATATTACTCTTTGCCATTGCTTGTTATCCTCCGTTGTTTTTTGTGATGGTGATGTATATGGTGTTGCCGGAACACTCCGGCAGGGCTTGCTGGTCGATACCCACGCGCCAGACGGCGGCGGGGCGGCCCGCCAGACAGAGGACGGGCCAGGTATCGCGCTCCGGCGGGGCGATGCCGCGCTCGGCGAACAGGCGCTTGAGGCTGCGGCTGCCGCGGCTGCCGGGCAGGGTCAGGCGGTCATCGCGGCGCCAGGGCCGGACGGTCCAGGGCCCGGACCGCAGTGCCAGGGCGTCGGGGACGGGCGCGTCAGAGAGGGTGATGCGCCAGAGGCCGGCGAGGTTATCGCCGGGGCGGAGCGCCGCCTCGTCCAGTGGGGCGGGCGCGTCGGAGAGGGTCAGGGCACCGTCACGGCAGACGGCGGACGCGCCGCCGGGCAGGGAAAGCGCGCCGCCGGTGCGGCAGAGGTCCTCCAGCGCCCGGTAGTGGGCGGCGGTGAAGTCCTTTTTGCCCGCGCCGAGACGGTCCGTCAGCAGGCGGAGCATACGGGGACGCAGGGCCTCCGGCGCGGAGAGGAGCGCGGCGCAGGGGAGCGTCGTGCCCTCCGGCGGCAGGAGGGCGGCGGCCTGGGCGTCCAGGAGGTCGTTCTCGGCGCGCAGGATGTCCGCCGTGCGGGCGATGTGCGCCGCGGCGGCGGGGTTGATCGCCAGCAGTTGGGGCATGATGTCCAGCCGGAGGCGGTTGCGGGCGTAGTGGGTATCCAGGTTCGTCTCGTCGGTGACGTAGGGGAGGCCATGCGCCGCGATGTAGTCGTCGATGGCGGCACGGGGCGTATCCAGTAGGGGGCGGATGATGCCGTCACGGACAGGGGGAATGCCGGTAAGGCCCTGGGGGCCGGTGCCGCGAAGCAATTGCAGCAGGACCGTTTCGGCCTGGTCGTCGCGGTGGTGGGCGGTGGCGATAAAATCCGCGGCAAGGGCATCCGCCGTGCGGCGGAGGAAGTCGTAGCGGGCGCGGCGGCCCGTCTCCTCCACCGTCAGGCGCCAGACGGCGCAGAGGGCGTAGACGTCCACCGTTTCGGTGTAGAAGGGAATGTTCCGTTCGGCGCAGAGGGCGCGGACCAGGTCCTCGTCACGCTGGGCTGTGGGACGCATACCGTGGTTCAGGTGGGCGGCAGCCACGCGGAAATCGCGGGCCCGACCCAGCTTCCACAGGCAGTCCAGCAGGCAGACGGAGTCGCGGCCGCCGGACACGGCGCAGAGGATCAGCCCTTCGGGAGGTGGGAACATCTGCCAGCGCGTCATCCACGCGGTCAGGTCCAGGGGCTCACTCATCCTCGTCATAGCGGGTCTCCAGCGTGCCGAAGGCGGTGTACTCGGGCATCCAGCGGAGCTCAACTTTTCCGGTCTCGCCGTGGCGGTTCTTGGCCACAATGCACTCGGCCACGTTGCGCTTCTCGGCGTCGCTGTTATAATAGTCATCCCGGTAGAGGAACATGACGATGTCGGCGTCCTGCTCGATGGCACCGGATTCGCGCAGGTCGGACAGCATGGGGCGCTTGTCCTCGCGCTTTTCATTGGCACGGCTCAGCTGGCTCAGGCACAGCACGGGCACCTGCAGCTCCTTGGCCATGATCTTCAGCATACGGCTGATATCGGACACCGCCTGCTGGCGGTTCTCGCCGGAATAGCCCTTACCGCCGGCGGAGGTCATCAGCTGAAGATAGTCGATGACCACCAGGCCCAGATTTTCCAGGCGGCGGCACTTGGCGTTCATATCCGCCACGGTCAGCAGTGGGTTATCATCGATACGGATGTCCATGCGGCTGAGGGCGGAGGCGGCCTCGGCGATGCGCTGCCAGTCGCTCTCCCGCAGGTTGCCGGTGATCAAGCGCTGGTTCTCCACCAGGCCCTCGCTGGCGATGAGGCGGGTGACCAGCTGCTCCTTGGACATTTCCAGGGAGAAGATGGCCACGGTCTTGCCGGATTCGCGGGCGGCGGACAGGGCCACATTCAGGGCCATACTGGTCTTGCCCATACCGGGACGGGCGGCCAGCAAGAGCAGGTCGGACTTGTTCATGCCGTTGATCTTGGCATCCACAGCGGAGAGTCCTGTGGACAGGCCCGGCACGGTCCGGCCTCCGTTAGCGGACAGCTCGGCCAGCTGGCTCATCACGTCGCCCAGCACCATGCCCACCGTCACCATGCCCTGGGCGCTGCGGCCACGGCGGATGGCGTAGATCTGCTGCTCGGCGGCTTCCAGCATATCGCCGGCGGCGCCGCCGCCCTCCTGCACCATGGCGGTGATGCTGCCGGCGGCCTGGGCCACCTGGCGCATGAGCGACTTGTCCTGCACGATGCGGACGTACTCCATGACGTTAGCGCTGGTGGGGGTGACCTCCATCAGCTGCAGCAGATAGGAACGGGTATTGTCGTTATACAGTCCGTTCTTCTCCAGCTCGCCGGCCACGGTGACGCCGTCGATGGGCTGGGAGTAGACGAACATATGGTAGATCGTCTCGAAGATCTCCCGGTTGGTCCGCAGATAGAAATCCTGGGCCTGCAGCTTGTCCATCACGTCCTTGACGCAGTCGGCGTCGATGAGCATGGAGCCCAGCACCGCCTGCTCCGCCTGAGGGGAATGGGGCATGGACGGCGTCAGCAGGGCGTCGGTGTTGTTGGCCATGGGAAGACCTCCTTTCAAAATTACGGTAATAGCCGCGCCTGCGGCGCGGTGCTTTCCCCGCTTATTTCTCTTCGATGACGTGGACGTACACGGTGCCGGAGACCTCGTAGCCCAGCCTGGCCTTGACCTCATAGCTGCCGAAGCTCTTGATGGGCTGGTCCAGTACCAGCTTCTTGCCGTCGATGGTCAGGCCGTGCTGGGCCTGAAGGGCATCGGCGATGGCGGCGCCGGTGATGGCGCCAAACAGCTTGCCGCCCTCGCCGCCCTTGGCGGCGATCTTCACCTGGCAGGCCTTCAGCTTTTCGGCGATGGCCAGTGCCTCGGCCTTGGCCTCGGCGTCGGCTTTGGCCTTGGCCTTGGCCTGGAGGTTCATGGTGTTGACGGCGTCGGCAGTGGCCTCCACAGCCATGCCCTTGGGGATCAGAAAGTTGCGGGCATAGCCCTCGGCGGCCTCGATCATCTGGCCCTTCTTGCCCTTGCCTTTGATGTCCTGCTTGAGAATGACTTTCATATCTGTATCTCCTTTACCTTAATTTTCAAAGTACTTGTCGATGGCCTCCAGCAGCTTTGCCTTGGCCTCGGCCACGGTGATGTTGTCCGCCTGGCCGCCGGCGGTGGTGGAGTTGCCGCCACCGCCCAAGGCCTCCAGGATCACCTGGACGTTGACCTCGCCCAAAGAACGGGCAGACATATACACGCCGTCACCTTTTTTATACAGCACAAAGCTGGCACGGATGCCCTTGAGGGTCAGCAGCTCATCGGCCGCCTTGGCGGCGGTGACGCGGTCGCACTCCTCATCCAGGGCCACCACGGCGATATCGTCGCGGTACAGCTCTGCCTGACGGATAATGTCATAGCGGGCGATCATGGAGTTCAGGTCCCCCTGGAACATCCGCTGGACATCCTGGGTGTCGGCCCCCAGACGGCGGAGGTAGGCCGCCGCCTCGAAGGTACGGCCGCCGGTGCGGTTGGTAAAATTCTTGGTATCCAGCACGATGCCGGAGAGCAGGGCCTCGGCCTCGCATTTCAGCACGTCAGACGGCTCCACCAGATACTGCATCAGCTCCGCCACCAACTCGCTGGCGGAGGAGGCGTAGGGCTCATGGTAGTTCAGGGCCATCTTCTCGATGTAGCTGCTGCCGCGGCGGTGGTGGTCGATGACCGCCACACGGTTGCACGTCTCCAGCATTTCCTCGGACTCCACGCTCTCGGGGCGGTTGGTGTCTACCACCACCAGCAGGGAGCCGGGCTGGCACTTGATAAAGGCATCCTGGCCGGAAATGGCGGTATTGGCGTATTCCGGCTGCTCGGAGAGACGCCGCAGGATGGGGTGAGCGGCGTTGTTCTCGGTGTCGATGATGATCTGGCAGGGCTTGCCGCGCTTGCGGGCGATACAGCAGATGCCCACGGCGGCGCCCAGGGAGTCCATATCCGCGTATTTGTGACCCATGACGTACACCTGCTTGGCATCGTCGATCAGCTCACCCAGAGCGTTGGCCATGACGCGGGACTTGACCTTGGTACGTTTTTCGGTAGACTTGCTGCGGCCGCCGTAGAACTCGAAGTTCACACGGTCCTTGACCACGGCTTGATCGCCGCCGCGGGAGAGGGCCATCTCCAACGCCAGGGAGGCGTTCTTGAACAGCTGCTCGAAGCTGTCCTCGTCCCGGCCCACGCCGATGGACAGCGTGGCGGACACACCCTCGCCGGCCTGGACCTGACGGACCTTTTCCAGCACGTCGAACTTGCTTTCGGTGTAGCCGGTGTAGTCCTTCTCCTCGAAGAGGTAGAGGTAACGGTCGCGGTCGTAGCCCAGCAGCAGCCCGCCGGAGCCGGCGGCCCAGTTATTCAGCTGTTCCTCCAGCGCGGCCAGCAGCGCCGAGCGCTTATTCTCGGGGCAGGCCTTCATCAGCTCCTCATAGTTATCCACCATGAGGATGGCCATAAGGGGCTTGGTCAGCTCCAGGGTCTGGCGCATCTGCTCAGCCTCAGTGATGTCCATCCAGTAGGTGGTGGCCAGGGTGGGCTGGTCGCCGCCCTCCGGCTCCGGGCGGCTCAGGGCGCCGAAGACGCGGTAGATACGGTCGTTCCAGCGGAACTGCTCGGGATATTCACGCTTGCCGTCCAGCAGCCAGCGGTAGGTGAAGTCGGGGATAACGGCGTCTACCGCCGTTTCAAAGATCTTATCCTTCAGGCCGGTCAGGTCCGTGAACATATCGTTGCACCACAGGATCTCGCCGGTGGCTACGTCGAACACCAGCATGGGCAGCGGCGCGTAGAGCATATTGCTGGACCGGGCGGTATCCATACCGCCGGAGACGCGATCCATGTACTGGCGGACAGAGGCCTGGGCCATCTTGTTGCGGCGGCGGCCCACCAGGATGACCAGAAGCGCCACCAGGCCCTCCGCCGCCGCCAGCAGCGGCTGGAAGGGCACCGTCACCGCCACAAAGGCGATGAGGCACAGGCTGTACAGCGTCATATTGGTACGAAATCCGCGTATGATCTTCTTGCTCAAGGGAACGCGCCTCCTTCCCGCCGGGGATACTACTCCATACTGAGAGTAGTTTATTATAGCACGAAAGCCGGGCGGGGACAATACGCTTTTCGGGAAATCAGCGGGGAATTTTCCCGGCGGGGCGGCGGGTGTCAAATACCATCAAATGCCGTCGGCAAGTTGGGGGTGTACAAATGGGAAAAACTGTGGTATACTTTGTGAAAAGTGCTGAATATGGCACGTATTTTTTGGTTGTTTCGCGGTGCGTGGATGCCGCGGTCAATATAGCAAACGAGGGCGTTCCCCTCTATATCGAGTGCTGACGACGGGCGACAGACTGTTCCCTCCCCCTGCGATGCAGGGCAGGCGGGCGGGGCAGAACGCCTTTGTTTCCGTGCGGTCATTTTTACCCGCCGCGACGCGCTCTATCTTATCTGAAAAGGAGCATTTATTCTTTTATGGCAGAAAAATTCAAGATCATTCCCCTTGGCGGTCTGAATGAGATCGGCAAGAACATGACCGTCTATGAGTACGGCGGCGACATCATCGTGGTGGACTGTGGCATGGCCTTCCCCGGCGACGATATGTACGGCATCGACTGCGTCATTCCCGACGTCAGCTATCTGGTGAAAAACCGCAGCCGGCTGCGGGGTCTGTTCATCACCCACGGGCATGAGGATCACATCGGGGCCATCCCTTATGTGCTCAAGCAGATCAATATGCCCATCTACTGCACGCGGTTCACCGCGGGGCTGATCAAGCTGAAGCTGCAGGAGCATGGGCTGGCCAGCTCTACGAAGCTGATCACCGTGGAGCCGGGTCAGACGGTGCGGGCAGGCAAGTTCCAGGTGGAGTTCATCCACGTGAACCACTCCATCGCCGACTCGGTGGCCTTCGCCATCCACACGCGGATGGGCGCAGTCGTACACACCGGCGACTTCAAGATCGACTCCACGCCCATCGACGGGGAGGTCATCGACCTGGCGCGCTTCGGTGAGCTGGGCAAGCAGGGTGTGCTGGCGCTGCTGGCGGACTCCACTAATGTGGAGCGCCCGGGCTATACCATGAGTGAGCGCGCCGTGGGCGCCACGTTCAAGCGGCAGTTCACCGGCTGCGACAAGCGGATCATCGTGACCACCTTCGCCAGCAATGTGCACCGCATCCAGCAGGTGCTGGACGCTGCGGCGGCCTGCGGACGGAAGGTGGCCGTTACCGGCCGGAGCATGGAGAACATCATGAAGGTCTCCACGGAGCTGGGGTACATGAAGGTGCCCAAAAACACGCTGATGGACATCAACCGCATCAAGGGACTGCCCCTGAACCAGCAGGTCATCGTGACCACCGGCTCCCAGGGTGAGGAAATGAGCGCCCTGTACCGCATGGCGTTCTCCACCCACAAGCAGGTGGACATCGGCCCCGGCGACAAGGTCATCATCTCCGCCAGCGCCATACCCGGCAACGAAGTGACGGTGGGGCGGGTCATCAATGAGCTGTTCCGCAAGGGCGCGGACGTGGTGTATGACAAGGCGGATATGCTGCACGTGTCCGGCCACGCCTGCCAGGAGGAGCTGAAGATCATCCACGCGCTGACGAAGCCCAGGTTCTTTATCCCTCTGCACGGCGAGCAGCGGATGCTGCAGATCCACAAGCGTGTGGCGGAGAGCATGGGCATGGCTCCCACCAGCATCGTGGTGGCCGACAACGGCAGCGTCATCGAACTGACCACCAAGCACATCAAGTGCGAGACCACCGTACCCGCCGGCGAGGTGTTCGTGGACGGCGGCGGCGTGGGCGAAGTGGGCGCCGTGGTGCTGAACGACCGGAAGCTGCTGGCGGAGGACGGCATGGTGGTCATCGTGCTGCCCATGTCCAGCCACGACCACCAGCTGCTGTGCCCGCCGGAGATCGTCACCCGAGGCTTCGTGTACGTGAAGGAGTCCGAGGAACTGCTGGAGGATATGCGCCGGGTGGCCACGGAGGCGGTGGATGGAATGTCCGCCAAGAAGCGCCGGGACGAGGGCGACGTATGCCGCACTGTGCGCTCCGCCGTGAGCAGCTATCTCTATAAGCACACCAAGCGCAGCCCCATGATCATCCCCATGGTGACAAAGCTGTAAGAAAACAAGGGCCGCCCAAAAGGGCGGCCCTTGTTTTGTATTCCTCTATGAACAGATCCCCGCACGGGGAACTCTCATAGCGCTGGATCTAACGCGCTGCGCGCAGGTCGAGGCAGCAAGTTCAAGCCTGCCCGCGGCATTCCAAAAAGAAAACACCATCCTGACGGATGGTGTTTCTTTTTGGAGCGGGCGACGAGGCTCGAACTCGCTACCTCGACCTTGGCAAGGTCGCGCTCTACCAGATGAGCTACGCCCGCAAACGCAAGGTGAATTGTAGCAGAAAACACGCTGCTTGTCAACCCTGCATTTTTATTTTTTGTAAAAACGCTGCCGTCGCGGCACGGGCTACCGCATGAGAATCTCCACCACGCCGGCGTTGGCGGCGTTGGGATAGAAATTCGTCACCCAGCCGCTGCCGCCCATGGCGCTCTGCACCTGGTACACCGTCTGCTGCACCTGATAGGACTGTCCTTCAAAGGCGCTCAGCTGCACCACCAGCTCCGTTTTGCCCGCCTGGGCCGCCTCGGTCAGCAGATCGTGCAGAGCAGAGACATTGGTGGCATGGACGATGTCGATGAGCTGCTGCTCGGTCTTCTTATAGCCGATGGTCACGGTGATCTCGCTGTAATTCCGGGCGGAATCGTCCACGGTGTACTGGATATAGGACACCGCATAGGAGCCCATGGGCGTGTCCTTCTCCACCTCGCGGCAGGCCTTCTCCGCCGCGTCACCGGCATCCAGGCCCTCCTGGGCGTAATAGAGCCAGATGGTCCCCTCCTCCGCGTGGTTGCCCACGAAGATAAGGATATTGTTCACCAGATCCTGATAGGTATCTGCCCGCAGCACGTCCCGGCCCTCGCCCTCGTAATAGGTAGGGCTGTGGTCCTTGACCTCGTACCACTCCCGATTCAGCAGGCTGCCGCAGCCGGTCAGCGACGCCGCCAGCAGCGCGCACAGCAGCACCGCGCACCATCTCTTTACCATGTCCGCGCCCTCCATTCCATCTTGTTACAGCAGCTCCAGCTGCTTCTCCTCGCTGTCCTCCGGCTTCAGGAGCGCACCCGCCGCGGGGATGGTCCGCGTCCGGTAGCGGGCACCGTTGACGATGCCGCATTCCACCGCGGGAAGCACCTTTTCCAGCCGATATTTGGGCTTGATGTTCATCACCTGCACGCCCTGGGTAGAACGGGTGGTCTTGGGCGAGAGCAGCGCCGTGTGCACCAGCAGAGCCCGGGGCTCGTTGGTCTCCAGCGCCAGCTCCGTATCCTCCGTCAGGTGTACGGCGCACACCAACGGGAACTTGTCGCAGTAGGCGCCGGTGAGCTTCCGCCGATTGGACACCGTGGCGTAGGCGCTCAGCGCCACACGGGCGGCACGGCCGTTCTCAAAGAAGAACACCACGCTGCCGCTGTAATCGCCCGGCAGGCACAGCCAGATCACATTCTCGCCGGCGTCCATGCCCAGCTTGGCCGGCAGATAGTCGCCCAGCGCCGAGGCCTTCGTCTCCCCGAACTCGCTGGCGCGGGTCTTGTACACCTGGCACTTATCCGTGAACAGCAGCAGCTCCGTGCTGTTGGCGGCCTCGAAGTACTGCCGCAGGCTGTCGCCCTCCTTGAACTTCTGCTCGCCGGACATCCGCAGGGACTGGGGCGTGATCTTCTTGAAGTACCCCTCCCGGCTCAGGAACAGGTGCACCGGATAGTCCTCCGCAGGCTCCTCCTCCGGCTCCTCTGGCATCTCGTGGCTGTACACGATCTCCGTCCGCCGTGGCACGGCGTACTTCTTCTTCACGTCCTCCAGCTCGCCGATGATGATCTTGCGGATGCGGCCCGGCTTGGCCAGGGTGTCCTCCAGGTCCTCGATCTCATCCTGCAGGGCGCTGGTCTCCGCCACGCGTTTGAGGATGTATTCCTTGTTGATGTTCCGCAGCTTGATCTCCGCCACGTACTCCGCCTGCACCTGGTCGATGCCGAAGCCGATCATCAGGTTGGGGATGACCTCGGCTTCCTCCTCCGTCTCACGGATGATCCGGATGGCCCGGTCGATATCCAGCAGGATACGCTTCAGGCCCTGCAAAAGGTGAAGCTTTTCCTTTTTCTTATTCAGGATGAAGTACACCCGCCGCTTGACGCAGTCGGTGCGCCAGGCGGTCCACTCCTCCAGGATTCCGCCCACGCCCAGCACGCGGGGCATACCGGCGATGAGGATGTTGAAGTTGCAGCTGACGGTATCCTGCAGAGGCGTCAGCCGGTACAGCTTGGCCATAAGCTTGTCCGGGTCCACGCCACGCTTCAGGTCGATGGCCAGCTTCAGGCCGCTGAGGTCCGTCTCGTCGCGCATATCGGCGATCTCCTTGACCTTGCCGGCCTTCACCAGCTCCGCCACCTTATCCAGGATGACCTCGATGGTGGTGGAGTAGGGGATCTCGTACACCTCGACGACGTTTTCCTTCTTATCGTACCGCCACCGGGCCCGGACCTTCAGGCCGCCGCGGCCGGTGCTGTAAATGGCCCGCAGATCGTCGCCGTCACAGATGATCTGGCCGCCGGTGGGAAAATCCGGTGCCAGCAGCGTGGAGGCGATATCGTGGGCGGGGTTTTTCAGATAGGCGATGGTGGTATCGCACACCTCACTCAGATTAAAGCCGCAGATCTGGCTGGCCATGCCCACGGCGATGCCCTGGTTGGCGGATACCAGCACATTGGGATAGGTGGTGGGCAGCAGCGCCGGCTCCTTGGTGGTGTTGTCGTAGTTGTCCACAAAGTCCACGGCATCGCAGTCCAGATCACGGAACAGCTCGGCGCAGATGGGGGCCAGCTTGGCCTCGGTGTACCGGCTGGCGGCATAGGCCATGTCCCGGGAGTACACCTTGCCGAAGTTGCCCTTGCTGTCCACAAAGGGATGCAGCAGGGACTCGTTGCCCTTGGCCAGGCGGACCATGGTCTCGTAGATGGCCTGGTCGCCGTGGGGGTTCAGGCGCATGGTCTGGCCCACGATATTGGCGCTCTTGGTGCGGCTGCCGGTCAGCAGGCCCATTTTGTACATGGTGTACAGCAGCTTTCGGTGGGAGGGCTTGAAGCCGTCGATCTCCGGGATGGCGCGGCTGACGATGACCGACATGGCGTATGGCATATAGTTCTCGTCCAGCGTGGCGGTGATGGGCTGTTCCACCACAGCGCCCCGCAGGCCCATCACGTTGGGATCGCCCGCGTGCCGTATTTCTTTTTCCTCGGTTTTCTTTTTTGCCATAGGAACGGTGTCCTTTCGTTAGCTTACATCGATCATATCAAGGTACTTATAGCCATTTTCAGCGATATAGTCCTTTCTGCCGGACAGGTTATCGCCCAGCAGCAGGTCAAATACCCGGGCCGTCTCCTCGGCGTCCTCCGGCAGCACCCGGATGAGCCGCCGCGTCTCCGGCGACATGGTGGTCATCCACATCATCTCCGGGTCGTTCTCGCCCAGTCCCTTGGAGCGCTGGACATTGACCTTCTTGCCCTCCAGCTTTTTCAGGATATCCGCCTTCTCCTTCTCAGAGTAGGCAAACCAGGTCTTCTCGCCGGACTTTTCTTTGCAGGTGATCTCGAACAGAGGCGTCTCGGCGATATAGACGTAGCCCTCCCGGATCAGGGTGGGGCACAGCCGGTAGAGCATGGTCAGGATCAGCGTGCGGATCTGGAAGCCGTCCACGTCGCCATCGGTGCAGATGACCACCTTGCTCCAGCGAAGGTTGCTCAGGTCAAACTGGTTCAGGTCCTTGACGGCCTTGCCGCTGACCTCCACGCCGCAGCCCAGCACCTTCATCAGGTCGGTGATGACGTCGCTTTTGAAAATGCGGGGATAGTCCGCCTTCAGGCAGTTCAAGATCTTGCCGCGGACGGGCATCAGGCCCTGAAACTCCGCGTCGCGGCTCTGCTTACAGGCGCCCAGAGCGGAGTCGCCCTCCACGATGTAGATCTCACGCCGCTCCACGTCCTTGGTGCGGCAGTCCACGAACTTCTGCACGCGGTTGGCGATGTCGATCTTCTCGGTGAGCTTTTTCTTCTGGTTGATGCGGGTGCGCTCCGCCGTCTCGCGGCTGCGCTTGTTGATGAGCACCTGAGCGGCGATCTTCTCCGCCGCGTCACGGTTCTCGATGAAGTATATCTCCATGCGGCTGCGGAGGAACTCCGTCATGGCCTCCTGGATGAACTTGTTGGTGATGGCCTTTTTGGTCTGGTTCTCGTAGCTTGTCTGGGTGGAAAAGCTGCTGCTGACCAGGATCAGGCAGTCCTGCACGTCCGGGAAGGTGATCTTGGCCTCGCCCTTGGCGTACTTGTTGTTGTCGCGCAGGTACTTGTCGATGGCCGACACCATGGCGGAGCGGGTGGCCTTCTCCGGGCTGCCGCCGTGCTCCAGAAAGCTGGAGTTGTGGTAGTATTCGCACAGGGCGGTCTTGTTGGAGAAGCACAGCGCCACGCTGAGCTTCACCTTGTACTCCGGCTTGTCCGGCCGATCCCGGCCCCGGCGCTCCGCCTCCCAGTACACCGGCTCCGTCAGGGCATCCAGACCCGCCAGCTCCCGGATGTAATCCTCGATGCCGTGCTCGTAGACGAACTCCTCCGTCTCGTACTTTCCGGCGGCTGTCTCGTTTTTCAGCCGGAAGGTCACGCCGGCGTTGACCACCGCCTGCCGCCGCATCACGTCCCGGTAGTAGTCCACGGGGATATCGATGTCGGTAAACACATCCAGATCCGGCAGCCAGCGGATGGTGGTACCTGTACGCTTTTTATTGCCGGTCTGTTCGCTGACCTCCAGCTTGCCCGCGATCTCGCCGCGCTCAAAGTGCAGGCGGTACTCCTTCCCGTCGCGCCAGACGGTCACGTCCATATAGCGGGAGGCGTACTGAGTGGCGCAGGAGCCCAGGCCATTCAGGCCCAGAGAGAACTCGTAGTTCTCGCTGTTCTCGTTGTCGTACTTGCCGCCGGCGTACAGCTCGCAGAACACCAGCTCCCAGTTGTAGCGTCCCTCTTTTTCGTTCCAGTCCACCGGGCAGCCCCGGCCCTGGTCCTCCACCTGGATGGACCGGTCGGCGAAACGGGTCACGGTAATGAGCTTGCCATGGCCGCCCCGGGCCTCGTCGATGGCGTTGGACAGTATCTCGAATACCGCGTGCTCGCAGCCCTCCAACCCATCGGAGCCAAAAATGACGCCGGGCCGCTTCCGTACCCGGTCCGCCCCTTTCAGACTGGAGATACTTTCATTATCATAAGTCGCTTTCTTTGCCATATCTATCCTCCGGTGTATACCGATCACAATTCATTATACATTATATAGTATCGGCAGGCGTTTTGCAAGCGCTCACACGCCCCATTCCCCGCCGCTTCCGCAAGAAATGTTAGGTCCCCTGAAATATTGACTGGTTTACACAAAAAATAACCCGGCCGCAACCGGGCGCAGCCCTTTGTGTATAGGGTTTTGCACAGTTTCCACACCTTTTTCCACCAGCGTTATGTTACCTGATAATTCTCGTAAAAAGTTGCAAAAACACAGTTAATAGACATAATCAGGCGGCTTTTACTCTTATGCGTGTATACTTGCGTGCATATTCATTTGCTGTGCGCGCCTATCGGACGACACGCTGTTGAATAACCGTGAAACCACCTGTCCCCCAGGGCTTTTCGCCCACGCCCCTGACAAACTGTACAACGGGACAACGGCGGCGCGGCGCAACTTTTCCGTCACGGCGCAAAAAAGACTCTTGCGCTCTGCCGGCAGGTGTGCTATGATATGAGTACAGTTGTTCGCAAGCGGCGGACACGAGGAGGAGCAATATGGAGAAACAGAAATTTTACTTAGTCGCCGCCGACGCTCTGCCGGAGGTCTTTCTCCGGGTAGCAGAGGCCAAACGGATGCTGCAGGTAGGCGAGGCCGCCACCGTGGGCGACGCTGCCCGCCAGGTGGGCATCAGCCGCAGCGCCTTCTATAAATACAAGGATGCCGTACAGCCCTTCCAGAATATGCACGCGGGGCATATCATCACCTTTTATGCCCTGCTGAAGGACAACCCCGGCGTGCTGTCCAACTACCTGTCCATCTTCGCCAATTCCGGCGCCAACATCCTGACCATCAACCAGACCATCCCCACCAACGGCTGCGCCGGCGTGACCATCTCCGCGGAGACGGGCGATATGTCCGAGGAGCTGGATGATCTGATGACCCGTGCCGCCGCGGCGGAGGGCGTGCTCAAATTTGAGATTATGGCGGGATAATGCTCAGACGCAAAAAAAGCAGGCACACTATGTGTGCCTGCTTTTTTGCAAGAAATATCCCCCCGGCTGACGCCGGGGGGATGCGTATTGCAGGGAGTTACTCCGCCTTGGGAGCCTCAGCGGCCTCGGCAGCAGCCTTGGCAGCGGCAGCCTTCTTCTCGGCAGCGGCCTTCTGCGCGGCCTTGAACTTCTCCTTCTCCTCAGGCGTGGGGATAGGCTCAATGGCGTTGCGCGGGCAGGCCTTGGCGCACATGGTGCAGTTCTTGCACTTGCTGTAGTCGATGACGGCCACGTTGTCCACAACGTGGATGGCGTCGAACTTACAGGTACGCTCACACATACCGCAGGCGATACAGCTGTTGGCGCAGACCTTGGTAACGGCGGGGCCCTTGTCCTTGTTGGAGCAGTTGACAAACACCTTCTGCTTGTAGGGCACCTCCACGATCAGGTGGTGCGGGCAGGCAGCGCGGCAGGCACCGCAGTTGGTGCACTTCTCCTTGTCCACCACGGCAACGCCGTTTTCGACATGGATGGCATCGAACTTACAGGCCGCCACACAGGAGCCGAAGCCGAAGCAGCCGTAACGGCAGGCCTTGGTGTCGCCGCCGCAGACCTTGGTAGCCGCCAGACAGTCCTTCACGCCGCGGTACTCGAAGTTATCCTTGGCGTTGCAGCCGCCGTTGCACAGCACGTGCGCCACCATCTTGTCGCCGGAGGGAGCCTCCATGCCCATGATGGCGGCGATCTTCGCCGCGTTCTCGGGGCCGGCGGGGGCGCAGGCGGTGACGGGGGCCTTACCGGCCAGGATGGCCTCGGCGCAGCCGCCGCAGCCGGGGTAGCCGCAGCCGCCGCAGTTGGCGCCGGCCAGACATGCCTGGATCTCAGGCAGACGGGGATCGACCTCGACCTCGAAGACCTTAGCGGCAACAGCGAGGATCAGGCCGAACACAATGGCGAGTACGCCCAGAACGGCGATCGCGTATACAATAGTCATAGTTCCTTACCTCCTTACCAGACCTTCAGGCCGCTGAAGCCCATGAAGGCCAGAGCCATCAGGCCGGCGGTGACCAGCGCGATGGGGAAGCCGTCAAAGGCCTTGGGGTTGTCGCCGGAGACCTCCAACTGCTCGCGGACAGCCGCGAACAGGAAGATGGCCAGCAGGAAGCCCAGACCGCCGGTGATACCGTAGACCACGGACTCGATGAAGTTGTAGTCATTCTGGGTATTCAGCAGAGCCACGCCCAGCACGGCGCAGTTGGTGGTGATCAGGGGCAGGTAGACGCCCAGGGCGGTGTACAGGGTGGGGATGTTCTTCTTCAGGAACATTTCCACAAACTGCACCAGACCGGCAATGACCAGAATGTAGGCCACGGTCTGCATGAACTCCAGATGCAGGGACACCAGCACCATGTTGATCAGGTAGCAGAATGCGGAGGCCAGACCCATAACGAAGGTCACGGCGGCGCCCATACCGATGGCCGTGTCGATCTTCTTGGACACGCCCAGGAAGGGGCAGATGCCCAGGAACTGGGCAAAGATAAAGTTATTGGTCAGAATAGCGCCAAGAGAGATGGCGAGCAAGGTAGTCACACTCATAGCTTACTTGGCCTCCTTTTTCTTTTCGCTCTTGGCCAGAGCCCACTGCATCACAGCGATGAGGCAGCCCAGCGTCAGGAAGCCGCCCACGGGCAGCGTCAACACGCTGACACCGTACTCGGCGGGGAAGATCTCAACGCCGGGTGCGCTGCCCAGTGCGCCGCCGCCCAGCAGACCGCCGCCGAAGGTGCCGGCGCCGAAGAACTCACGGAATACGCACATGACGATCAGCACGAGAGTATAGCCGATGCCCTGGCAGATGCCGTCCACCGCGGAGGCACCCACGCCGTTCTTGGAGGCGAAGCCCTCCGCACGGCCGAGGATGATGCAGTTCACGACGATCAGGGGGATAAACACGCCCAGAGAGCTGGACAGGGCGGGAACGAACGCCTTGAGCAGCAGGTCCACGCAGGTCACGAAGCCGGCGATGACCACGATATAGCAGGCGATACGCACTTCGTTGGGAATGATCTTACGCAGCAGGGAGATAAAGATGTTGGAGAGGGTCAGGATAATGAGCACGGACACGCCCATGCCCAGGCCGTTGAAGAACGACGTGGTGATGGCCATGGTGGAGCACATACCCAGCACCTGCACCAGCACAGGGTTCTGTGTGATGAGGCCCTCTTTCAGTTGCTTACCGAAATTCATAAATGCAGCTCCTCCTTTCTTAGCCCAGCAGCTCGGCAACAGCCAGAGCGGCATTGGCGCCCATGTTGATGCCCTTGGTGGAGACGGTAGCGCCGGAGACGGCGATGATGTTCTTGCCCACCACCAGGGAGCCCGCGCCGCTCTCACCGATGAACTGATCCAGGACCGGCTCGCCGGCGGCGTTGGGCTCGTTGCCCACGACCTTGGTGCCGATGCCGGACGTCTCAGCGTGGCTGACCACGGAGATGCCGGTGATAGCCTTGTCGGCGTCCACGCCCACCATCATCACGATGCTGCCCTGGGAGCCGGAGGCGGAGATCTTCATAACATAGCCGTTGTCGGCGCCGGCGGTGGTCATGGGATACAGCTCCACCAGCTTGCCGCCCTGAGAGGCAGCCGCCGCGGTCATGTCGTCGGTGATGTCCAGCTTGTCGCCAAACTCGCTGCCCTCGGGAGCCACAGCGCTCATGGCGATGCGGGTGTTCTCCGCATCGATGGCGGCGATCTTGTCGGCGGTCACGTTGTCGACCAGACCCAGCAGGGCGGCCACAACGAGGGAAATAACAGTCAAGGTGCCGGCGACCTTGAGAATAAACTTACCGGAGATCTTCATTACTTCGCCGCCTCCTTCTTTTCTTTCTTGGGCGCACCATAGATGACGGGACGGATGTACTTATCCAGCAGCCAGGTGGTGCAGTTCATGATCAGGATGGAATAGCAGACGCCCTCGGGATAAGAGCCGAAGCGGCGGATAAAGCAGGTCAGCAGACCGCAGCCGAGGCCGAAGATCAGCTGGCCGGGCTTAGTGACGGGGGAGGTGGCATAGTCGGTAGCCATAAAGATGGCACCCAGCATCAGGCCGCCGCCGAACACGTTGTACAGCATATACTGCACGTTGTCGATACCGGCGGGCGCCGCGATCAGGGTCAGGATGGCCACGGTGCCGATGTACGCCACGGGGATCTGCCAGGAGATGACCTTGCGGATGAGCAGGTAGACACCGCCCACCAGCAGACACAGGGCGGAGACCTCGCCCAGGGAGCCGCCGACCTTGCCCAGGAACATATCGCCGATGGAGTAGTTGCTCATCAGGGTGGTGAACGCCTCCTCGGTGCCCTCCTTCATAATGGCCATGGGGGTGGCGGCGGAGGTGACATCGGGACGAATCTGAGGAATGGCCCAGGTGGTCATCCATGTGGCATAGCTGGCCAGCAGGAACGCACGGCCCGCCAGCGCGGGGTTCAGGAAGTTGCAGCCGATGCCGCCGTAAAGCTGCTTGACCACAACGATGGAGAAGAACGCGCCGATGATGATGACCCACCAGGGCAGGTCAACGGGGCACACGAAGCTCAGCAGGATACCGGTGACCACGGCGGACAGATCGCCCACCATGCAGGACTTTTTCATGGCCTTGCGGTAGGCCCACTCAAAGAACACGCAGGATACCACGGAAACAGCGGTCAGCAGCAGGGCCTTCCAGCCGAAGCAGTACACGCTCCAGGCCAGCGCGGGCAGCAGCGCGATGATCACGTCCAGCATGATGCTGCGGGTATCCTCGTTGGAACGGATGTGGGGGGAGGAGGACGCGATCAGCTTGAGATTCTTGTAATCAGTCATGGTTTACGCCTCCTTCTTTTCGGCAGCGGCCTTTGCTTCGGCCTCCGCCTTGGCCTTGGCGGCCATTCTCGCGTTGTTGACCTCCTGCTTGCCCAGACGGAACGCATGGGTCAGGGGCAGGCGGGCAGGACAGGTGTAGGTGCAGGCGCCGCACTCGATGCAGTCCATGCCGTGCAGCACGTTCTGCCAGGTGTCCACGTCGCCCTTCATCAGGTACTTATACATGAAAATGGGCTCCAGACGGATGGGGCACACGCCCACGCACTTGCCGCAGCGGATACACTGGGGATCCTCGACGTACTGTTCCTCCTTGTCGGCGAAGGCCAGCATGGCGCCGGTGCCCTTGCCCACGGAGACGTCCACGTCGTACTGGGCCAGGCCCATCATCGGGCCGCCCATGATGAGCTTGTAGGTCTCGTCCTTCAGGCCGCCGCAGGCGTCAAACAGCTTGGTAATGGGGGTGCCGATGGGGCACTCGATGTTCTTGGGCTCGATGACGCCGGAACCGGAGACGGTGACGATCTTGTTGACCACGGGCATACCCTCATACACCGCGCGGTAGATGGCGCAGGTGGTATTCAGGTTAAAGATGCAGCAGCCCGCGTCGGCAGGCAGCTTGCCGCTGGGCACCTGACGGCCGGAGACGGCCTGGACCAGCTGCTTCTCAGCGCCCTGGGGATAGCGGGTGTGCAGGACCTCCACCACCACGGGGGCGTTCAGCTCCGCGATCTTGGCGTTCAGGACGTCAGCCGCGTTCTGCTTGTTGGCCTCGATGCCGATGTACACCTTATCCACGCCGAAACACTTGGCCAGCAGGGTCGCGCCCTTGATGACCTGCTCCGGACGCTCCAGACAGGTGCGGTGGTCGCCGGTGATGTACGGCTCGCACTCCGCGGCATTGATGATCACATAGTCCACCTTGCCCAGACCGGAAGAGATCTTCACATGGGTGGGGAACGTCGCGCCGCCCTGGCCGACGATGCCGGCGTTCTTGACGATCTCCACCAGCTGCTCGGGCGTCAGGCTGTCGGGATCCGCCACGGGCTTGACTTCCTCGGAGACCTCATCCTGGAAATCGTTTTCAATGACCACGGACATCATCTTGCCGCCCATAGAGAAGGGACGGGGCTCCACGGCCTTGACCGTGCCGGAGATGCTGGCGTGGATGGGGGCGGAAACAAATCCGCCGGGTTCGCCGATCCTCTGTCCAATTTTAACCTTGTCGCCTACCGCTACAATAGGCTTGCAAGGCGCACCGATGTGCATAGACATGGGAATGACCACCTCAGCCGGCGCCGCCAGCTTTTCGATGGCCTTTTCATTGGTTGCGGCCTTCATGTCGTTGGGATGAACGCCGCCAAAGAATGCTTGTGCCATTGTCTTCACCTCATCTTACTACCGGGTGGCGCTATGCCACCGCATACTGTCTTAAATATTACAACAAAACTTTTCTCTTGTCCAGCCCCGCGTTGAAATTCCCACGTTTTTTTGCGGTTTTTGTCGGAAACTTCACCGGCAAAGACCGCCTCTTGTGTTTTTCGGACAGCTGTGCTACACTATACGGTAGGGGGACGGACACCGCCGGAAAAAACTTCCTGCACTGCGGCAGACGGTCCTCCGCCGGATATCAAACTCTATTCCGAAAGGATGGTATTTTAGTATGGTACTTGACCGTGGTTCCCTGAAGCGGGAGTCCAAGGTGCTGCTGAAAACCGCACAGGTCAGCCCTTACCTGTTTACGCTGGTGCTGCTGGCCATCATGTTCGTCATCAACGGCATCAGCGACTATGTGCAGATGGACGACGAGTTCGCCTATGTCTACTCCCTGCGGTTCGATATGGATCTGAGCTTCCTGGCGCTGCACCGGGCGTTCCCCGCTTTTGCGGTGTGGTTCGTGTCTATCGTGTGCACGCTGCTGGGCGTAGTGCTCAACGTCGGTGCGTCCCTGTACCACCTGGGCATCCGTCGGGGTGAGGAGATGCCCTTCGTCACCCTGTTCGATGGCTTTGCCTTTGCCGGGAAGGTCATCCTGCTGTTCATCGTGCAGTACATTTTCATTCTCTTGTGGACGTTTCTGCTGGTGATCCCCGGCATCGTGGCGGCCTACCGCTACCGCTTTGCTATGCTGAACCTGTGCGAAAACCCGGAGATCGGCGTCATGGAGGCCCTCAACATGAGCAAAGCCCAGACCCTGGGCTTCAAGTGGCAGCTGTTCGTGCTGGATCTGAGCTTTATCGGATGGAATATTCTGGTGGGTCTGACGCTGGGCATTCTGGATATCTGGGTGGCGCCGTACATCGCCCAGAGCAACATCGCCTTCTTCCAGGAGATCAAAAAGATCAAGGGCGTAGGCTTCTTCCCGCCGCGGCCGGAGGATGACGATCAGTTCCGCCCCCATGACCCCTTTGGCGAGGACAACTGGTAATATGCAGAGAACAAGCCCCGGGGCATCGCTCCGGGGCTTGTTGTATTCACGCTTCGGCGGGAGCCGCTTCCTCTGCCTGCGGCATCTCAGCCGGGGCGCTGCCGTCGAAGGGCGTCTCCAGACAGGTCAGGTCCCGCAGGCACCTGCGGAAGTCGTGACAGAAGGCGGCGTACTCATAACCGGTGCAGATACGCTCGTCCATAACGATGCCCAAAGGCATCATCTTCTTGGTCAGGTCACCGTTCATGTAGTTAGGTACCGGCTTGCCCATGCAGACGAACACGCTGGTGGTGCCGAATTCATAGCAGTGGTGGTGGATGTAGCTGGTTTTGATAGAAGCCAGGTTGGTGATGAACATACTGGTGTGGAAGGGGCTCAGGTCGATGATCTTCCGGGGCAGCAGGCCATGCTTGTCCAGATGGTAGGCCAGCCAGATCACGAACTTGGGCAGGCCGGGGATGGAGAACATCATCTTGGCGAACTTGTCGGTGCTGTTCTTCTGCTCCGTCTGGCTGTTGACGGCGATGGCATCGGCGATCTTCTGGTTGATGGTGAAAATAGTGTCCTTGGGCTCCAGATAGATCTTCAGCGTCGTCTCATCCGGGCTGCCGTCGGCCCGCTTTTTCAGGATGACAAAGGAGACGCAGAAATGGTTGCGCTCATAGAGATGACTGTTGACCACAAACCAGTTGAGCTTGGGGTTGGTCTGATAGGCCTTGTAATAGGCGGCGATGATCACCGCCATGTGGTTGATGCGGATCCCAGCGCGCCGTTTTTCGCGGATATAGGCCTTGATGCCCTCCTCGTCGATGTTTTCGGTGATGGTGTTCCAGGCATCGTACCGCTTGGGCATGATGTAGGGAATGGCTGCCACGATGGGGGGCAGGTCCTTTACTCGCTTTCCGTCAGGGCGCATGAGCAGTTCCTCGATTCTGTCTGTATTGTATCCATCATAGACCATATGGCCGCGGATTGCAAGCTGTTGTTTTCTTTTCCGAACAGATGCGGAAAAGAAATTTTTTCTTTACCTTTCCGCACGATGTTGATATAATAAAGTATTAGTAATGTTATCATGGGATGAAAGTTCCATTTATCATGCAGAGAGGAAGGTGACCGCCGTGCGGTTCAGCAAGTGGCATATCGCGCCGGAAAAGCCGGAGGCGCAGGCATGTCTGCGCGCGGCCGGCTATCCCTATCTGGTGGCCGCCGTGCTCTCCGCCCGCGGCATCGAAACGCCGGAGCAGGCCGCCGCCTTTCTGGAGCGTGAGGACAAGCTGACCATCAGTCCCTTCCTGATGCGGGACATGGACAAGGCCGCGGCGCGTGTGCAGCAGGCGATCGCGGGCGGCGAGAGGATCGCCGTGTTCGGCGACTATGATGTGGACGGCATTACCGCCACCTGTATCCTGGTAGACTATCTCAAGAGCCGGGGCGCCGACGTGGTGCACTACATTCCCCGGCGCATCGAGGACGGCTACGGTCTCAGCCGTGACGCCATCAAGGGGCTGTACGACCAGGGCGTGCGCCTGCTGGTAACGGTGGACTGCGGCATCACCGGTGTGGAGGAGGTGGACTACGCCAACTCACTGGGGCTGGACGTGGTCATCACCGACCACCACGAGTGCCGGGAGGTCCTGCCCCGGGCCGTGGCTGTGGTGGACCCCCACCGGGCGGACTGCGCGTACCCCTTCAAGCATCTGGCCGGCTGCGGCGTGGCGCTGAAGCTGGTGCTGGCCCTGGGCGGGCCGGACCGGGAGGAGCCTCTCTTTGCCCGGTACTGCACACTGGCGGCCATCGGCACGGTAGCGGACGTCATGCAGATGTCCGGCGAAAACCGCACCATCGTCTCCCGCGGGCTGGCCACGCTGGAGCATTCGGACTTTATCGGCCTGCACGCCCTGCTGCGGGAGGCGGGTCTGAGCGGGAAGGAGATCTCCTCGGTGCAGATCGGCTTTGTGCTGGCACCGCGGATCAACGCCGCCGGACGCATGGGCGCGGCGGACAAGGCGGCGGAGCTGCTGCTGTGCACCGATCCCGCCGCGGCGGAGGCCATGGCTAAGGAGTTGTGCGCTCTGAACCGGGAGCGCCAGAACGTAGAGCAGGATATCTACACCCAGGCGGAGGAGATGATCGACCGGATGCCGGAGCGCCAGCGCAGCGCGCTGGTGCTGGAGAGCAGCCGGTGGCACCAGGGCGTGGTGGGCATCGTGGCCAGCCGCCTGTCGGAAAAATACTCCCGGCCCAGCTTTATGATCCATCTGAACGGCAGCACCGGCAAAGGCAGCTGCCGCAGCTGGGGCGGCTTTAATCTGTTCGCCGCACTGGAAAACTGCAAGGACCTGCTGCTGGGCTTCGGCGGACATGAGCTGGCGGCGGGCTTTACCATCGACCGGGACAACATACCGGCCTTCCGGGACCGGATGAATGAATACGCCCGCAGCTACTGCGGCGGACAGCAGCCGGAGTCGGCACTGGAGATCGACGTGGCCATCGCCCACCCCGCTGCGGTGACGCTGGAGGAGCTGGAGGCCCTGTCCGTGCTGGAGCCCTATGGCAGCGGCAACGCCAGACCGCTGTTCTGCCTGCTGGGCGCCACGCTGCTGCGGACCCAGAACGTGGGCCAGAACCGGCATCTGAAGCTGCGGCTGGGCAAGGGCTGCGCCCAGTTCGACGGCATATTCTTCTCCACCGTGGCCGAGCGCTGCGGGTGCCATCCGGGCGACCGGGTGGACGCGGCATTTTATTTGCAGATCAATGAGTTCCGGGGCAGCCGGACGGTGCAGCTGCAGATGGTGGATATCCGGCCCTCCCTCTGCGCCAGCGGGCGGGAGCAGGAGGCGCTGACACTGGCCCACCGGTGCGCCGCCGGAAAGGCCGTTTCTCTGCGGGAGGCGCGGCGGGCGCTGCCCACCCGGGAGCAATTCGCCGCCGCCTGGCGGTTTTTAGACCGGACAGTGCCCGAGGACGGTCTGACCACAGACCGCTTGCCGCTGCTGCGGCTGATGGCGGCGGAGCTGGGCGGCGCGGAACCGGTACTGCGGGCGGCCATGTGCGCCGCGGTGTTCCGGGAACGGGGATTGCTGGACTGGCAGCTGAACGGCGACGCCATCACGCTGCACCTGCGGCGGGGACAACACGTAGCACTGGATCAGTCGCCGCTGATGAACACGCTGCAAAACGATAACGAGAAGGGAGGCGGTGCGCTGTGACACCTCAGGAGCAATACGAACATCTTGTGGAGACGGTAAAGGGCTACAACCCGGCGGCGGGCTTTGACCAGATACGCGCCGCCTATGAATTCGCCGATACCCACCATGCGGGGCAGAACCGCAAGGACGGCTCGCCCTTTATCACACATCCCCTGGCGGTGGCACAGATCGTGGCGGAGGAGCTGCACCTGGACACAGAGTCTATTGTGGCGGCCCTGCTGCACGACACCATCGAGGATACCACCGCCACCCACGAGGAGCTGGCAAAGCTGTTTTCCCCCACGGTGGCGGACCTGGTGGAGGGCGTCAGCAAGCTGACGCGGGTACACTACACCTCCAAAGAAGAGGAGCAGATGGAGAACCTGCGGAAGATGCTCATGGCCATGGCCAAGGACATCCGGGTCATCCTCATCAAGATCTCCGACCGGCTGCACAATATGCGGACCATGGAGTACCAGACGCCGGAGAAGCAGAAGCAGAAGTCCTTTGAGACTATGGAGATCTACGCTCCCATCGCACACCGACTGGGTATGCAGAAGATGAAATGGGAGCTGGAGGACCTGTCGCTGAAGTATCTGGACCCGGTGGGCTACCGGGAGATCACCGAGGCGCTGGACGAAAAGGCCGCGGAGTACGACGGGTTCATGTCCGCCGTGCACGACCGCATCGTCACGCGGCTGAAGGAGGAGGGCATCGACGCCACGGTCTATGGCCGGATGAAGCACCCCTACTCCATCTACCGCAAAATGTACACCCAGAACAAGAGCCTGGACGATGTGTTCGACCTGTTCGCCTTCCGGGTCATCGTGGACACGGTGGCGGACTGCTACAACGTGCTGGGCATCATCCACGACCTGTTTAAGCCCATTCTGGGCCGGTTCAAGGATTACATCGGCACGCCGAAGCCCAATATGTACCAGAGCCTGCACACCACGGTGGTGGGCGAAAGCGGCATCCCCTTCGAGGTACAGATCCGGACGAAGGAGATGCACGAGGTGGCGGAGTACGGCGTGGCCGCCCACTGGAAGTACAAACAGAACGGCCAGGGCGCCGGGGACGAGCGCAGCTATGAGTGGGTGCGCCGCCTGCTGGAAAACCAGGAGGACGCCGACGCCGAGGACTTCATCCACTCACTGAAGGTGGATATGTTCGCCGACGAGGTGTTCGTGTTCACGCCCAACGGCGACGTGATCAACCTGCCGGCCGGGGCCACGCCCATCGACTTCGCATACACCATACACTCCGCCATCGGCAACCACATGGTGGGCGCCAAGGTCAACGGGCGGATCGTACAGTTCGACTACCACCTCCGCAACGGCGACGTGGTGGAGGTGATGACCAGCAAATCCGCCCACGGCCCCAGCCGCGACTGGGTGAAGATCGCCCGCAGCAGCAACGCCCGCAGTAAAATACGCCAGTGGTTCAAGAAGGAAAAGCGGGACGAGAACATCGTCAACGGGCGACAGAGCTTCGAGTCGGAGCTGAAGCGCACCGGCGTGACGCTGAAGGAGCTGACCAACGAGGAGAACCTGCCCGGCGTGCTGAAGAAGCTGTGCTTCACGTCACTGGACGATATGTACGCCGCCATCGGCTACGGCGGCATTTCTGCACTGAAGGTCGTCGGCCGGCTGCGGGAGGACATCCAGCGCATCATCCACCAGCATCAGACGGAACGGCAGGCGGAGGTCCCCGTGGCGGACCAGCCGCAGCTCATGCGTCCCGCTGTGCCCCAGCGCGCCAAGGGCGAGCAGGGGATCGTGGTGGAGGGTCTGACCAACTGTCTGGTGAAGTTCTCCAAGTGCTGCACCCCTGTGCCGGGAGACGACATCGTGGGCTTCATCACCCGCGGCTACGGCATTTCCGTGCACCGGGCGGACTGTCCCAACGCGGACCCGGCCCGGCGCAAGCCCAGCGAGGCGGGCCGGTGGATCAAGGTCTCCTGGGGCAGCGACACGCGGGAGAGCTACCGCACCACGCTGGAGATCACCGCCAAGGACCGCATCAACATCATCATGGACGTGTCCACGGTGCTGTCCAGCACCAAGACCCACGTCTCTTCGCTGAATGCCCGGAGCACGCCGGACGGCTTTGCCCTGCTGTCGCTGGACATCGACGTGCCGGACAGTGAGCAGCTGCGGACCGTCATGCGGCGCCTGGAGCAGATATCGGGCGTCATGCGGGTGACAAGACCGGCCGGATAAGGCCAATGTGAATACAAACAGTATAAAGGAGATAGAATTATGCGTGCTGTATTGACCCGTGTAAAACACGCCAGCGTTTCCGTGGACGGCAAGGTCATCGGACAGATCGGCGAGGGCTTTTTGGTGCTGCTGGGTGTGACCCATGAGGACACCGAGGCACAGGCGGTAAAGCTGGCCGACAAGCTGACGGGCCTGCGTATCTTTGAGGACGAACATGAAAAAATGAACCGCAGCCTGACGGATGTGGGCGGAGAGCTGCTGATCGTGTCCCAGTTCACGCTGTACGCCAACTGCAAGAAGGGCCGGCGGCCGGACTTTCTGGCGGCGGCGCGGCCGGAGGTGGCCATCCCCCTGTACGAAAAGTTCGTGCAGCTGTGCCGGGACAAGGGCTTCCACACCGAGACGGGTGAATTCGGCGCCTATATGCAGGTGGACAGCCTGAACGACGGACCGCTGACCATTATTCTGGACACCGACACTCTGTAAGGAGGACACCATGACCATCAAAACACTGCAAGTGGGCCCTATCATGACCAACTGCTATCTGCTGTGCGACGAGGACGCGAAGGTCTGCGCCCTGATCGATCCCGGCGACGATGCCGCCCGGGTAGAGAAGTTGGTGGAGCAGAGCGGCTGCGCCCTGCGGTATATCCTGCTGACCCACGGGCACTTTGACCACACCTCCGCCGTGCGGCCCCTGTTGGAGAGATACCCGGACGTACCGGTGTACATCCACGAGAAGGACAGCGTGACCGGGCGGGGCGGCGAGCTGCTGTTCACCCGGGTGGACGAGCAGCACCAGCGGTATTATAAGGAGGGCGACGTGCTGCCCCTGGGCGGGCTGTCCCTGCGGGTCATGGAAACACCGGGCCACTCCGAGGGCTCCGTGTGTCTGCTGTTGGACCGGGAGCACGTGATCTTTGCCGGGGATACCCTGTTCCGCTGCTCCTGCGGACGATGCGACTTCCCCGGCGGCAGCTATCCCAAGATGCTCGCCTCCCTGGGCCGTCTGGCGGCGCTGGAGAGCGACTGGCGGGTCCTGCCCGGCCATGACCGGGAAACGACGCTGGACTTTGAGCGCCGCATGAACCCCTATATGCGGCAGGGGACGGCGCAATGAAGCTGAACCTGCGCGGTCACGAGGACCGCTACGCCATCGAGCAGAGCCTGCTGGCCTTTTTCCCGGAGGAGCGCCCGGTATATGAGGGCGAGGACGGGGACAGCCACGCGGAGGTCACACTGCATGAGGGCAATGTATATGCCACCGGGGTCACGACACTGACCTATGGCGGCAAAACGGCGCGGGGCGAGGCCCGCGTTCGGACCGCAGGCGTTTCCGACGCATACGAACGGGAACGCCTGCGTCAGCGTGCGCTGAAGCTGTCCTTTTTCCGGGCGGCCCGGGACGTCACCGGCGTGACGCCCAGCTGGGGCGCGCTGACGGGCATCCGCCCGGCCAAGCTGGTGCGGACCATGCTGGAGGACGGCATGACCCCCGCCCAGGCGGACCGGGTACTGCGGGATACGTACTGCGTCTCCCCGGCGCGGCGGCGTCTGGCGCTGGAGAGCGCCGAGGCGGGCCTGAAGGCCAGGAGCGATCTGCGCCCCGAGGACATCTCTCTGTACATCGGCATCCCCTTCTGCCCCACCCGCTGCGCCTATTGCAGCTTCGTATCGGCGTCGGTGGAAAAGTCCTTCAAGCTGATGGAGCCGTATCTGGCGGCGCTGACGGCGGAGGTGGAGGCCGCGGGCCGCATGGTGAAGGAGACGGGCCTGCGGATCAAGTCGTTCTACATGGGCGGCGGCACGCCCACCACCCTGTCCGCCAGTCAAATGGATGCGCTGCTGACGGCGGTGAACCGGAATTTCGACCTGTCCGACTGCGTGGAATACTGCATCGAGGCGGGACGGCCGGACACCATCGACCGGGAGAAGCTGCAGGTGCTGCTGGATCACGGTGCGGACCGGATCAGCGTAAATCCCCAGTCGCTGGAGCCCCGGGTGCTCTCCGCCATCGGCCGGAAGCACAGCCCGGAGGATATCGAAAAGGCCATGGAGCTGGCCACGTCCATGGGCTTTCCCCATGTGAACATGGACCTGATCGCCGGGCTGCCCGCCGACACACCGGAGGGCTTTCGCCGGACGTTGGATACGTGCCTGACCTTCGGCGCGGACAACATCACCGTGCACACCCTGAGTCTGAAGAAGGGCAGCCGCATCCTGCTGGAGGGCCTGCCTATCCCCTCGGCGGAGGACGTGGCGGCCATGCTGGACTACGCCGATCCGGCGCTGCGGGAAAAGGGCTTCGCCCCCTATTACCTCTACCGCCAGAAATATATGTCCGGCAGCTTTGAGAACGTAGGCTGGTGCATATCCGGGGCGGAGGGCCTGTATAATATCTACATCATGGAGGAGCTGCACAGCATCCTGTCCCTGGGCGCAGGCGGCTCCACCAAGATGGTGGACGCAAAGCGGAACCGCATCGAGCGCGTGTTCCACCCCAAATTCCCGCTGGAGTATATCCAGCGGCCGGAAAAGCTGACGGAGAATTTAGAGGCGTTCCGCCGCTTCCATCAGGAGATGGGGCGGTGAGATAAGGAGGCACCATGACCCACCGGCGGCAAAACTTCATGGGCGGCGCGGCCATTCTGGCCGGGGCTGTGGCGGTGACAAAGCTGCTGGGTGCCCTGTACAAGATCCCGCTGGGGAACCTGCTGGACCGGGAGGGCATGGCGCATTTCTACGCCGCGTACAACATTTATAGTCTGCTGCTGGTGCTGTCCACGGCGGGACTGCCGGTGGCCCTGAGCCGCATGGTGTCCCGTGCCGCCGCCCAGCGGCGCTATGGCGCCGTGCGCCGCTGCCTGCACCTGGGCCTTGCCCTGCTGGCGGCGCTGGGGCTGGTGTGCTCTGCCGTTATGTGCCTGCTGCCGGAGGCCCTGGCCGCCGCGCTCCATGATCCGGACGCGGCCCCGGCCCTGCGGACGCTGGGGCCGGCGGTGCTGCTGGTATGCCTGTCGGCGGCGCTGCGGGGCTATTCCCAGGGGCTGGGCGATATGGTGCCTACCGCCGCCGGACAGGTGGCGGAGTCCGCCGGCAAGCTGCTCATCGGGCTGGGGCTGTGCCTGTACCTGCTGCGGCAGGGTGCGGGGACGGACCTGTGCGCCGCCGGGGCCATGGTGTTGCTTCTGCTGCCCATGGTGCTCAAGATC
>OIYH01000293.1_pt1 | contig 40975 bp, 35 predicted proteins | sample 1587911 | NCBI WGS metagenome assembly OIYH01 (sample SAMN03283252) | human gut metagenome | biome: human-associated habitat; material: feces | host: Homo sapiens | place: USA | collected 2013
GAATCACAAATGATTCATGTTGCATTGTTTAGTTTTCAAAGAACAACTTTGTCTTCCGAAGCTCTCTCGCTTCAAGCGACTCATTTATTATATCGCGGCGTTTTCATACTGTCAAGAACTTTTTTATTTTTCTTTTTCAGTCTGAAGAACAAGCAGCTTCGTGAATGCATCCAATCAAGGAGCTCATCTCTCATGTCGGCTGTTGTCTTGCGGCGACTTGTAATATATTACAGGAATGTCACGCGTTTGTCAACACTAAAATAGAAAAAAATATAAAAAAAGTCAGGGCCTGCCAAAAACAAGCTCTGACTTCCTGTATTCTGCTTATTCTGCCGGCATCATGATGATGTTGATAGGCAGGTTTGAAGCCCCTGGGGGCGAAAATTCGAACGTGACCGGCGTATCATCCTCATAGGCACCGAGGTCAGCAAGCTCGGTTGAATCGGTGAGGATGGCCAGACCTTCTTCACGGGCCTTCTGCGTCGCATCGGACTCCGGCGGTGTTGCATCGCCAAAGTACGGCTGTCCGTATGGTGTCTCAATCATGCGGCGCTGGGTCGTATCCGTGCGCACAGTCATGGCACCGGCGTAAATGCCGCCAAGGGGGCTCAGATAATACTGCGTTGCCCCGCCCTTCATCGTCGGAATCTGCAGCTTATAGAGAATGCCATAGTTGCCGTAGTTTTTGACCTCGCTGCCATCCGTCGCATCAATGCCGGTGCGGTAAAGGTCATGGATGTCATCGGCCAGCGGAAAATACACGATGCCATCGGCAGACGGGTCATAGACCTTCTGAGAGGTCACGACGCGGTCCATGCCGTGGAACGTCCCGCGCAGACGCTGTTCGTCCTTTGGCAGCACGTTCGCCTGTTCCAGAAAATCATACGGATTGGCATCGGCCGGATACATGATGACCGACACCTTGACCGGACGGTTCGTCGAAAAGTCATAAACGCCGTAGACGAGGTCCCCCGGATGCAGAATGGTCGTATCCATGCTCTCCTGCAGCAAGCGGTGGCGGCCGCGGCCAATGTAGATATCGCCATAGGCCTCACCCTCGAAATAAGCCATCTGCGTCATCTTGCCGACATGGAGGTAGTCAGGGCTCGGGTCACTCGTACCGCCGCGCGTTACGCGCACGATGGCGGGCTGATTATCCGCACTCTGCAGTACGACGGCAACTTTCTTGTCGCTGTCGCTGCTGTTCAGATGGTAGTAAAGGACACGCGCATGGCCCTGCACCGTATCCTGATAGAGAATGCCGTCTTCCGTAACGGATTCCGGACTGTCGGAAAACAGCAGTGTGCCGCCCTCGTCCTTCGATTCTACGGGCCAGAGCTTCATCATATGGGATTTCAGGAGATTCCTGCGCGGATTCTGCGCCATATGCTCGCGCAGAATCTCTGCCACCTTCTGATGAATGCGCACTACGGTATCCTGTGCCGGCTGCGCATCCTTTTTCTTCTTTTTATTTACGTTCTTGTTCACCTTCACATTTTTTTGTTCTGCAGGTGCTGCCGCTTCCACAGCCGTACCATTGCGCTGTGTATTCTTCACCTGAGCCGCTGTATCTTCAGGCACGGCGGCCGGCTGTACCTGCTGACGGGCCATGGCATTATGCGAGAAAAACAGCCCCGACAGCAGACAGGCTAAAAAGCCCGCCGCAATTTTCTTTCTGCGTTTCACGAATCGTTTCCTCTTTCCTGATTTGAAATGTCTCATGAGCTGACCTCACTGATTTTCACGAAGCTTTACTGGTCATCCCGATGCTGGCGGATGCCGAGTTTCGTGTAGAGCTCTGCCTTCCAGAGCCGCAGCTTGAATTCAGTAAGCCCGAAGCGCGGATGCGGGATATTGATGCGCTGCATCAGGTAGGGATTTGTCCCCGCTACGTTGATGCCTGTATCGCCCGTAACCGCGGTCAGGTACTGATTCTCGGCCAAAAGGGCCGGCATGGTATCGTCATAAGCGCCATTGGGATACGAGAAGGCGTAGACCGTATGGATGCCGTTCCATTCGAGCAGGAGCTTCGACAGGCGCACTTCATCCTCGCGCTGCTGCGGGTCCATCTGCGTCAACGGCTGATGGTTGGCCGTATGGCCGCCAATCTCAATGCCATGGGCCTGCATATCGCGCAGCTGATCCCAGTTCATATAATCGGGCTGGCCAATCTCATTCGTGATGACATAGACCGTCGCCTTCATATCATATTCCTCAAGGATTGGCAGCAGGGTCGTGTAATTGTCCTCATAGCCATCATCAAAGGTCAGGATGATGGGCCTTGCCGGCAGTGCCTGCTTGCCCCGCCGTGCCTTCATATAATCCAGCATGGAGATGGTCGTATAGCCCTGACTTTTCAGATAGTCGAGCTGCTGACGAAAATCTTCCGGCGGCACATTGTAAATGTAGGCATCGTCGTCTACAGAATCTGCTACTTCGTGGTATTCCAGCACAGGCACACCTTTCGGTGCCGGCGAGAACACCAGCCAGAGGACAAACGCCAGCAGCAGGAAGCATAAGCTCAATAACCATTTTTTCAAGCGACTCAAATCGTAGGATCCCCTTCCTTTTTCCCGGATGTTCCGGATATTCTGGACTCTTCGGCCACGGCCAGCGCGTGCAGCTTGCGCAGGCGGTGGTTCATGCCGGACTTGCTGACGCCGAGGATGCTGCCGAGCTCGACAATGCTCGCGTCCGGTTCAGCCAGGCGAGCCTCCGCCGTTTCACGCAGGCGTTCGGGCAGCGCGGCAAGGCCGCCCTCACGCTGCTTCAGAATATCGATATCATGAAGCTGGCGTCCGGCGGCATCGACAGATTTTTGCAGATTCGCGGTCTCACAGTTGACGAGCCGGTTGACCTGAGAGCGCACTTCCTTGATGTTGCGCGCAATCTCAAAGGCCTCGACGGCCTTATCGGCCTGCAGCATCGCCAGAAAATCGATGATGGCATCGCATTCCTTTAAATAGACAATATAAACATCTTTGCGGTCGGTGAAGCCCACGGGAAAATCCATGCGCTTCATCAAAGTATACAGAAGATTGCCGAGGCCGTAGCTGCCGGTCACCAGCTCAAGGTGATAATTCGCCTCGGGCCGGTTGACGCTGCCGCCGCCCAGGAATGCACCGCGCAGGTACGCCGCGCGGCAGCAGTTCTTCTTGAGAATTCCCATATCGGAATCCATGTTAAGGCTCTCATCGTGCAGGAATCCCAGATGCTCCAGCAGCTTAGCCACAGGCGGTGCCGGCATGACGCGGACGCTGTAGCTGTTGTTTTTCTTGAGGCGCCGGCTGCGCGAAACGGTGATTTCCGTGCGGACGCCGCCGCCCTCGCTCTTCAGAAGCTGCAGCGTTTTACGCGCTACGGCGGCATTCTCCGTTGTGAAGTTCAGGCCAAAGGTATGATGAAGCCCAAACGTGATAGTCGCGCCCATGCGCAGAAGGGCCGCGAGTTCGGCCGTGCGGCAGCAGGCATCCTCGTACATCAGTCGGGCCAGTTCGTTCTTGACTTCCGTTGCAAATGACGGCACAGCCGTACCTCCTTTCTGAAATTCTATGCTGCGGCTCAGCCGTGTCTTTCTTTCATATAATGGTCACTGCCGTTGCCGGGGCGCAGGCCATCGACCATCTTCATGACGTTGCGGCAGAGTTTCTGCGGGTCGTGACGGATGACGTCGGACTCATTGAGGATGTCCGCCTTGATGAAGCCGATGCCGAGCGCATTGATGGCATCTTCATCAACGACAACAGGATAAGCCCCTTCTTTGGCGTAATACTCCTGCATATCCTTGGAAATCGGGGCATTGTTGACCAGCATGTAGTCAATGACGCCCTGTCCGCCATGGTCGATGATGGCCTTGGCATGCATCGAAGCCGTGTAGCCGTCGGTTTCGCCCGGCTGCGTCATGACGTTGCAGATGTAGATTTTTACGGCCTTGCTCTTGCGCAGGGCTTCGGCCACGCCATCGACGAGCAGGTTCGGCATGATGCTCGTGTAGAGACTGCCAGGGCCAAGGATGATGGCATCGGCATTTGTCAGGGCATCCAGCGCCGCCTGCACGGGCTGTACATGCGGCGGGAACAGTTTGACGCGGCGGATGTGTTTGTGTACCTCAGGGATATGGGATTCCCCCTCGACCACCGTACCGTCGTCCATGATGGCATCGAGGCGCACATGCTCCTTCGAAGCCGGCAGTACCTCACCTTTGACAGCGAGAACCTTCGACGATTCGCGCAGGGCTTTTTCGACATCGCCGGTGACTTCCGTCATGGCCGCGATGAAGAGATTGCCGAACGAATGGCCCGCAAGCTCGCTCTTGCCCTTGAAACGGTACTGGAAGAGTTTTTCCATCAGGGGCTCGGTGTCGGCGAGGGCCACGAGGCAGTTGCGCAAATCGCCCGGCGGGATGATGCCGAGGTCTTCGCGCAGACGGCCCGAAGAGCCGCCATCATCGGCCACCGTCACGACCGCCGAGATATTCGACGTCGCTGCCTTGATGCCGCGCAGCAGCACCGAAAGGCCATGGCCGCCGCCGATGACGGCGATGTTCGGCCCTTTGCCGAGACGGCGTTTTTCATAGATGATATCGACAAGGCGCTCGGAGTTGTCCGGCAGCAGCACCGTGATGACCGAACGAATGACAAAACGCGTGGCAATCAGCATGAGCCCGATGCCCACGATGACCACGGCAATGCCCACGAGCGTTGTGAACATGTAATTATAGCTGCCTTTCCAGAGATAGACAGCACGAAAGATAGCTTCTTCAATCACATCGAGGTATTTATAGTTGAAGACAAGCGCCAGGCCAAGGCTGACCAGCATGACGCCGACCGAAAACAGCAGCAGCCAGCGCTTGAACTTCATCCCGGGGTAAAGCCATTTCAAAAGATGCATGACTTAACACTCCTCACGTACATGTTCGCGCACATCGTTCTTCATGAGGTCGCGGTGCTCGAGACGCGCCGTATAGCCCTGAGCATTCAGACGGTCAAAGATGTGTTTGGCAATGTAGACACTGCGGTGCATGCCGCCCGTGCAGCCCACGGCAATGACGAGCTGGCTCTTGCCTTCTTTGATATACTGCGGCACGAGAAAATCCATCATCTCATCGAGGATGCGCGTGAATTCTTTCGTCACCGGCCATTTCGCGATGTACTCGGCAACTTCCGGCACAGCGCCGCTCTTATGGCGCATCGATTCAATGTAAAAGGGATTTGGCAGGAAGCGCACGTCAAAGACCATGTCGGCATCGAGCGGCATGCCAAACTTGAAGCCAAACGACAGTACATTGATATTCATCTGCTCGCCGCCCGACGTGCCGAACAGGCGGTGAATCTTGTCGCGCAGATCGACCTTGCGCAGTTCCGACGTATCGATGATATACGTTGCCTTGGCGCGCACCGGTGCGAGGCGTTCGCGCTCTTTGGCAATGCCCTCCGTGATGCGCGACGACGGCGCCATCGGGTGGCGGCGGCGCGTCTCTTTATAGCGGCGGATGATGGCCGGGTCCGAGGCGTCCATGAACAGCATCTCGTAAGGCACATCATCTTTATCCATATCGTTGAGCGTATGGACGAAGGTATCGAAGAACTCGCGGCTGCGCGTATCGACGACGAGCACGACCTTGCGGACATGGCCGCCCGCGTGCTTGCAGAGTTCTACGAATTTCGGAATGAACACCGGCGGCAGATTGTCCACGCAGAAATAACCGAGGTCTTCAAGATAGCGGCTGGCCTGCGTCTTGCCGCCGCCCGACATTCCAGTCACAATGACGAGACGGAAGGAATCTTCTTTCTCAGGTTCATGATTTTTCATCTCATTCATTTGCTCCACCTCCGAGCACTAAGGTATCGATTGCTTTGGCAAAGCCAAATTCTTCACACGACGCTGTCACATAATCACAGACAGCCTTAACTTCCGGCACGGCATTGCCCATAGCCACGCTGCGGCCGGCTGCCTTGAGCATCGGCAGGTCGTTGTACGAATCGCCGATGGCCATCGTCTCTTCAATGGGGATATGGAGTTTTGCGGCCAGATGTTTCAGGCCTTCTGCCTTCGATACCCCCGGATTGACGATTTCTGCATAGCGCGCGTTGGAACGCATCGCCATGATTTCCCGCCCGAAGTGCTCGTTGAGCAGCTGCAGGCGTGCCTGTGTCTCCTCCGCACTTTCGGAAATCGTCAGCAGCTTACAGACTTCCTCCGTATGTTCTTTAAGCCCGTCCCAGCCGACAACATGCCCCTGCACCTGCTGTTCGTGCTCATAATGCTGCGCATGCTCATCATGCACGGGCACCCAGAGTTCGTCTTTGCTGTACGACTGCACATACCAGCCCTGCGCCCTGCAGAAGTCAATGACTCTGACGATAATGTCCGGCTTGAGGAAATTCGAGTAGTACACCCTGCCGGTCACCGACTTGATGAGGGCACCGTTGTACGTGATGATGGGCACATCAACCCCGAGGGCCTTGGCCACGGGCAGTGCCGCCCTGTACATGCGCCCCGTCGCAATCGTCACGGTGACGCCGGCGCGCACAGCTCTCTGTACGGCCGCTATATTTTCAGCAGGGACCGCCGCGCCGCTCGGCAGCAGCGTCCCGTCAAGATCTGTCACAAAAAGTTTTACTGTCATACATTTTCACTCCCTAAAAAAGAAGTCACCTCTTTCTATTATCCCCACATCGGGAGAAAAAAGCAAGCAGGCAAAGGTTATGCTTTTCCTATTTCTGCCATCATGATAAAATAAAAAGATGTTAATTTCATGATTACGAAACAAACGCTGCAGAAAGAAGGTTTTTTCTTGAATTGGAAGCTCGTCCTTGCGATTCTCACCTGTAATATTCTCTTCATGTCCTCGAGCTATACCATGCTCATCCCGTTCCTGCCCATGTACCTGACCATGGACCTCGGCGTCTCTGAGGACAATGTCAACCTCTGGTCAGGCATTGTCTTTTCCGCGTCGTTCCTCGTATCGGCCATCATGGCACCGATTTGGGGCCGCATGGCCGATACGAAGGGCAAACGCCTCATGGCCATGCGTGCCAGTTTCCTGCTGTCCGTCAGTTATTTTCTCGGCGGCATTGTCCAGACGCCGGAACAGCTGACGCTCATGCGCCTCTTTCAGGGCTTTGCCTCGGGGCTCTGGCCGATGGACCTGGCCATCATGACGCTCTACGCCCCGCCAAAGAAACTCGGCTTCTGCCTTGGCGTCATGCAGGGCACTTTGACCGCCGGCGGCGTCATCGGGCCGCTCTTAGGCGGCATCCTCGCCGAAGCCGTCGGCATGCGCTATTCATTCTTCCTAGCCGCGGCCGCACTCTTCACCAACTTCCTCATCTTTACTTTCATTATAAAAGAACCGCCCACAGCGAAAAAAGCAGCGGCAGAAGAAACATCCGCAGAAGAGTCTGTCTCGCCATGGCATATGCCGCTTCTGCGCAATATGCTGCTCTGCGGCACCCTCGTCCAGATGGTCATCCTGATTCTGCAGCCAATCATCACGACGTACATTGCCAAGCTCGCAGGCCCCCTGCCGAACATCGTCTTTGTCGCCGGCCTCGTCTTCTCGCTCGGCGGCATCGCCGGCGCCATCGCCGCGCCGTTCTGGGGGACGTTTGGCCAGCGCCGCGGCTTTTTCCGCACGATGTGCCTCGGCATGACCGGCGGCGGTATCTGCATGATTATCCAGAGCATCCCCGACACGCTCATCCCGTTTGCCATCATGCAGTTCATGGGCGGTCTGTTCTTCTGCGGCATCCACCCAGCCATCAATGCTGTGCTGGCCTGCAATACGCCGGCATCGTACAAGGGCCGCATCTTCGGCATGCTGTTTGCCGCGCAGCAGGTCGGCTCGATGGCAGGTCCGCTGCTCGGCGGCCTCATCGCGACGTACCTCGGTCTGCACTGGGTCTTCACCATTTCCGGCATCCTGCTGCTCCTGCTGAGCTCCGCCGTCTGGTCCCGCTACCACGGGCAGCGCGGCTGCTAAGCAAAATACACTTCTGCCTTTCCTGCCTTCACGGCAGGATTTTCTTATGCGTATGCAGAATTAAAGAGCATCACCATACAATTCAATGTATTGAGCTTAGGACGTGGTCATATGCATATTCATATCGGCGATAAAATTGCCTACTTCTTCATCGCCTTTTCCCTCTATCTGCTGCTGCGCGCATTCGCGGAGGCCCATACGGCACCGCTGACAAATATCCTGCTTTACGTCTCGATTGCCATTTCGCTGCTCGCGAGCAACATTCCGCGCGTCGTCGATATTCCCCTGCACTGCGTCTATCCCGTGCGCTGCGTCGAGATTTTCAGCTTTGGCCTCGCCATTGTCTGCTTTCTCGTGCTCTGCATGCGCCATATGTTCATTTGAAGATAACCATAAAGAAAAACCAGAAGTCTCCTCTTGCAGAGATTTCTGGTTTTTTATTTTGCTTTTTATTTTGCCTTGTCAGCCGCGGCTTCCCAGCCGAGCTCCAACGCCTTCATATTCTGTTCTACCGTATGCGGCGGCACGCGGTTGGCAACGGCCTTCTTGATGGCCTCAAACGAGACAATGCCCGTGAGGCGCACGAGCGCGCCGAGTGCCACGATATTGGCGAAAAGCGGTTTGCCGACTTTCTCGATGGCGATTTTCGTAATCGGAATGCGCACGACGTGCGGGAAGTCCGGCACATTCGGCACGAGCTGTTCATCGAGGACGAGCAGTCCGTCGGGATTGAGGTCCTTGTAGTACTTGTCCGCAGCCTTCTGTGTCATGGCGAGGACAAGGTCCGGCACGAGCACGTGCGGATGATAAATCGGCGCATCGTCGATGATGACTTCGGACTTCGACGCGCCGCCGCGTGCTTCCGGGCCATACGACTGTGACTGCACGGCCTGTTTGCCTTCGTCGACAGCAGCCGCAGCTAAGATGATGGCCGCCGTGATGACGCCCTGACCGCCCGAACCGGATAATCTAAGCTGTTTTCTCATTTGTGGGCACCCCCTGCACGTTCGATGACCTGGTCATATGCGGCATCGTAGTCGATGGCCTGTGCCGTATAGAGACAGCCAATCGGGAATTTCTCAGCGCGTTTTTCTTCCGGCAGCTTGTCCCAGGCCGCCTTCATGACGGCGTGGTCACGCATCCACTTGAGCATGTCTGCCGGGCTGCCCATGTGGTTCTTGCGGCCAAAGGCCGTCGGGCACTGGACCATGGCTTCGATGAACGAGAAGCCCTTGTTGTCGAGGCCGTCGGCAATCATGTTTGTCATATGCTGGACATGGAAGGCCGTCGAGCGCGCGACATACGTCGCACCGGCAGCTTCGGCGAGCCTGCAGGCATCGAAGGTGCGGTCAACGGAGCCGTACGGGGCCGTCGTGGCCTTGGCGCCAATCGGTGTCGTCGGCGAGGCCTGGCCGCCCGTCATGCCGTAGATATTGTTGTTGAACATGATGACTGTCAGGTCGACATTGCGGCGGCAGCCGTGAATGAAGTGATTGCCGCCGATGGCCGTGCAGTCGCCATCGCCCGTAATGACGATGACATTGAGGTCAGGATTGGCCAGCTTGATGCCCGTCGCAAACGGGATGGCACGGCCATGCGCCGTGTGCAGCGTATCAAAGTCCATATAGCCCGACGCTCTTGACGAACAGCCGATGCCCGAGACGATGACCGTGTTGTCCTGCGAAAGACCTTTTTTCTCGACTGCCTGCACGATGGCTTTCATCGCGATGCCGTTGCCGCAGCCCGGGCACCAGAGATGCGGCAGACGGTTCTGGCGGAAATATTTTTCAAAGCTCCGTTCCATCACGCATTACCTCCTGCAATCATATTCTCGATGGCGGAGGTGATGTCCGCCGGTTCAAATGCTTTCATATCATATTTGCCGCAGAGCTTGACTTTGCAGTCGCTGTGGGCCGCGCGGCGCACTTCGTTGACGACCTGACCGTAGTTGAGCTCGGCCACGAGGATGCCCTTGACCTTCTTGGAAAGCTCGGCAATGGCTTTGTCGGCAAACGGCCAGATGGTCATGAGGCGCAGCATGCCAACTTTGCGGCCTTTTTTGCGCTCTTCGAGCACGGCTTCATATGCCGTACGGGCCGAGCCGCCAAACGAGACGACGGCATAATCGGCATCATCAAGGAAATACGACTCCGTATGGATGATTTCCTCGCCGGCACGCGCGATTTTCTCGTGCAGACGGCGAATAGACTGCTCCGTGACCTCGGGGCTGCCCGACGGGAAGCCCGTGTCGTCGTGGATGAGGCCCGTCACATGGATGTGATAGCCCTGACCAAAATCAGCGACATTCGGCACGAGGTCCTCATCCGGTGCATACGGCTCATAGCCCTCGGCGCGCGTCTTTTTCGGCTGGCGGCGCGGATAAACATCGACATGGTCCGGCAGTTCGACATTCTCGCGCAGATGGCCGATGACCTCATCCATCAGCAGGATGACCGGCGTGCGGAAACGCTCCGCATAGTTGACCGCCATGACCGTGGCATCGAAGGTCTCACGCACGCTCCACGGTGCGAGGGCAATCATCGGATGGTCGCCGTGCGTGCCCCAGCGGGCCTGCATGACATCGCCCTGTGACGGCGAGGTTGGCTGCCCCGTTGATGGGCCGACGCGCTGTACATCGACGAGCACGCAGGGAATCTCAGCACAGGCGGCATAGCCGATGAGCTCCTGCTTGAGGGAAAAGCCCGGGCCGCTCGTCGCATCCATGACCTTGCTGCCAGCCAGCGAAGCGCCTAAAATAGCGCCCATGCTCGCAATCTCATCTTCCATCTGCACGAACTTGCCGCCGTGTTTCGGCAGCAGGCGTGCCATCGTTTCGGCAATTTCCGTGGACGGTGTAATCGGGTAGCCGGCGAAGAAGTTTACGCCGGCCGCGATAGCACCTTCGGCACATGCTTCATTGCCCTGCATCAGTCTAGCTTTGCTCATTGTGCTGCCTCCTTGACTTTATCCACAAAAATCGCATAATCCGGGCAGCGCAGCTCACACTGACCGCAGCCAATGCAGGCCTCGCCGTTGACAACCTGTATCTTGCCAAGTTCGCTGACAGCCAGCACGGATTTGGGGCAAAAAGCCGCGCAGATGCCGCAGCCCTTGCAGCGCACCGTCTTGATGGTGATCTCTGACTTCATGATATTCCCTCCTGAAGATGACACAGTCTCATATGAATAATGCATAGTAAGTATGTTTATTGCGCCATATACTTTTACATCATAGCAGATAATTATCTAAAAATCCAGTGATATTGTAAATTTATAAATGTATACAATGCAAAGATGTACAAAATCTATTTTCTCCTGCCAATCCCAAAGATTGTTTTCCTCATGTCTTCCTTCTCATGTCTTCCTTATATGGAAGAGTTCGTCACCAAAAGACATTTCCCTGCCATGAGTTTTGACGGTCAAAAATAAAAGCAGGATTTTCTCCTAGCCGCCGCTAATATAAAAGATACAACGAATCCCGCAATCATCTTTGCTTTTATTCTGACAGGAGGAAATCGTATGCAGAGTTTTAATTTCAAGCTGCCGACAGAAATCATCTTCGGCCGCCATGCCGAGGACCGCGTCGCTGAAAAACTGCGTGAGTACGGTGCCAGCCGCATCTTCATCGTCTACGGCGGCGGCAGTGTCGTCAGAAGCGGCCTGCTTTCCCGCATCGAATGCCAACTGACTTCAAACGGTCTGGCGTTTCAGGTGCTCGGCGGCGTACAGCCGAATCCGCGCGTCGCACTCGTGCGCGAGGGCATCCGCGCGGCCATTTCGTTCAAAGCCAACTTCATCCTCGCCGTCGGCGGCGGCAGCGTCATTGACTCGGCCAAGGCCATTGCCCACGGCACGGCAAATCCCGGCACGGATATCTGGGATTTCTGGAGCGGCCGTGCGGAGCTCAAAAAGACCATGCCGTTCGGCTCCGTGCTGACGCTGGCCGCAGCCGGCAGCGAGACGAGCGACTCCGCCGTACTGACCAATGAGGATACCATGCGCAAGGTCGGCCTCAGCAGTCCGCTCAACCGCCCTGTTCTCGCCTTCATGAATCCGGAGCTCACCTACACGGTGCCGAAAAAACAGCTCGTCTGCGGTATCGCTGACATCCTCATGCATACGCTGGAGCGCTATTTCAGCTGCGATAAAGAGGAAAACGCCTTCACCGACCGCGTGGCCGAATCCCTCATCAAGACCGTCATGGAAGCTTTGCACGTGGCCATCAAGAATCAGCAGGACTACGATGCCATGAGTGAAATCATGTGGTGCAGCAGCGTCTCCCACTCCGACTTCACGGGACTTGGCCGCCGCAAAGACTTCTCCGTCCACAAGCTCGGCCATGAGCTCAGCGCCCGCTTCGATGCCACACATGGCGCTTCCCTGACGGCCCTCTGGGGCTCGTGGGCCAAATATGTCTACAAAGACGATATCGCCCGCTTTGCCAAATTCGCCGAACGCGTCTTCGGCATCACGGACGGCACTGACGAAGAACGCGCCCGCCTCGGCATCGAGATGATGGTCACGTATTTCCAGAACCTCGGCCTGCCGACCTGCCTGCCGGAACTCCTTGATACGAAGCTCAATGACAGCGAACTCTACAGCCTTGCCGACCTTGCAACGAATGGCGACAAAAAGAAACTCGGCACGTTCCACCCATTGACGCGCAAAGACGTGCTTGCCATCTACAAACTGGCCAATGTCAAATAAGGAATAAAACTAAAAAAGGCGCACGAAAAAGCCACGCTCCAGAAATGAAGCGTGGCTTTCTTTATGACTTAGGGGTTATCAAGCAAATGTGCAGAACTGCATTATTTGCCAAGTGCAGCCTGACCTTTGTCGAGAAGTTCTTTGCCGCAGTGTTTGACGACGAGGCAGGCCAGAATCATCAAAGCGATGGCAATGACGAGCTGCAGGCCGTCAACACCGATGAGGAATTTGCCAGCCATGAGCTTCGTGATGCCGCCATAGACGCTCATGACGAGGGCCGTCATCGTAACGATGAACATGAAGACCATCGGCACGTAGAGCATCCAGCCCTTGCGGTTCGTCATCTTGAGGAAGACGGCGAGGGAAATCAGAACGAGGGCCGACAGCAGCTGATTGGCTGCGCCGAACAGCGGCCAGATATTCATATAGCCGGCAAGGCAGAGACCATAGGCAAAGACGAGCGTGAGAATCGTGGAGAAATATTTGCCCATGAGGAATTTCTGCGTGCTGGTCAGCTCAACGCCGTCGCTCGGCTTAACCATTTCCTGGAAGGACATGCGGCCGATGCGGGCAACAGAGTCAATCGTCGTCATGCCGAGGGCCGAAACGCACATCGTGATGAAGCAGGCCGAGAAACCAGCCGGCAGGCCGAAGATGTTCGTGAAGAAGCCACTGATGCCTTTCGCGAAAATCTGGAACGGCGTGCCCTGTGCCATGACGCCGTTCGAAGCGGCAGCGCAGGCAATCGCAAGGGCGACAACGCCGAGCATGCATTCGCAGAGCATAGCGCCGTAGCCTACTGGCAGCATATCTTTTTCATTCGAGATAGCCTTCGAGGACGTACCCGAAGAAACGAGGCTGTGGAAACCAGAGACAGCGCCGCAGGCAATCGTGATAAAGAGGATTGGGAACAGCGGTTTGCCGCTGACTTCAAAACCGACAAACGCCGGCATATTGACGGACGGATTAGCGGCGAGGACGCCGATGACGCCGCCGGCAACCATGCCGAGCAGCAGGAACGAGCTCAGGTAATCACGCGGCTCCATGAGCAGCCACATCGGCAAAACTGCCGCGATGAAGCAGTAGCCAAAGACGATATAACGCCAAGTCGGCACATCGAAGTACAGCGGGAACTGCATGCCGACCGCAAACATAGCAACAACGAGGACAACAGCAACGATGAACTTGAAAACGCCCGATGGCTTAACCTTGCTGATGAAAATACCAAAGCCCATGGCGACGAAGATGTAGAGCATCGAAATCGTCGCAGCCTGTGCGCCCGGCGTGTTGAGCGTACCGTTCGGGCCAAAGCCGTTGAACGTCTTAGCGATGATATCAGCGAACGCAGCGATGACGAGCAGCGTAAACAGCCAGCTGAACAGCAGGAACAGGCGGCGGCCCGTGCGGCCGACATACTGCTCAATCAGAAGGCCCATCGATTTGCCTTCGTTCTTGACCGAAGCATAGAGTGCCGTGAAATCCTGTACAGCGCCGAAGAAAGCACCGCCAATCAGGATCCAGAGGAAGGCCGGCAGCCAGCCGAACATGGCAGCGATGATTGGGCCGGTGACAGGGCCTGCACCCGTGATGGACGAGAACTGATGAGCAAATACCGTGAAGCGCGAGGCCGGCGCGTAATCCTGACCATCGTTCTTGCGCACAGCCGGTGTCGGCGCCTTGGGGTCGATGCCCCACGTTTTGGCCAGCCAGCGGCCGTAGAATAAGTATGCACAGGCAAACCAGACCAGTGCGATACCGACAAGCATTAATCCTGTCATATGAATCCTTCTTTCTTACTCTTACCCAAAGAGAAACGATACATAAAAAATAAATCCTGACGCACAACGTTCGCAGTCAGGATTTATTTATCTTCTGGTACGATACAAACCAGTCGATAACATCCCCCGCTCCGTTGCGACGGACACTTAATGGATAGTTTGTATCTTAGCACTAGATTATATAGTTGTCAACTTGTAAAGTAAAGAAATACATTTCAGAATATTTTTACATTCTGAATCAATCGCGTCAGGACTGGGCTGCGGCCTTTTTCTGACGGGCGCGTTCTTTCTTCCAAATCCAGATGCAGCGGATGCCCGGATGCATATGCGGAAGCACAAAACAGCGGCTGCAGGAGACGCAGATGGATTTGCCGCCGCCAGCCAGGGCCTTCTTGACAAAGTCGGGCTCGGCAATCAGCGCGCGTCCCAAAGAAACACAGTCAATGCCCGAAGACACGACTTTTTCCATATCTTCAAGCGAGCGCACACCGCCGACCAGGCTCAGCGGCATATCGGGAACTTCCTTTTTCAGGCGCAGAATCTGCGGCAGGTAGTAAAGCGTGGCCGTTTTCGGCTGATTGATAAAGTCCGCACCGGAAAATTCCACGAGCTCGACGCCGATTTCCTTGGCACGGTGCAGGAGATAGACCATATCTTCATGATAGCCCTCAGCATCATCGGCCTTCGTGTCAACATTGACTTTGAGCAGCACGGGGAAGTCTTCGCCGCAGGCTGCCTTGATGCCGCGGACAATCTCCTCCGTCATGCGGAAGCGGTTCTCGATGCTGCCGCCGTATTCATCCGTGCGCTGATTGAACAGCGGGTCGATGAAGCGCGACAGAAGGTATGAGTGCGCCGCATGGAGCTGGACGCCGTCACAGCCCGCATCTTTGACGCGTTTGGCCGCATCAATGAAGCATTCCTCGATATGATGAATCTCTTCCACCGTCAGTTCACGTGCATGACGCTCTTTTTTAAGCGGACGAGCCACGACATCGACGAGGTCATCATTGTCGATGGCACGTGGGCCGGCATGATTGAGCTGCGGGATAAAGCGCACATCATAGGCATGGACAAGTTCTGCGGCCCTGCGGAACTGCGCGGTAAAAATATCCGCGTAAATATTGACCTGCTCCGGATTGGCACGGCCGAGAGGGTCGACACAGCAGTGCCCCGTGATGATTGTGCCCACGCCGTTCTTGGCGAGCGTTTCATACATGTCATACTCGGCATCGGTCATGCAGCCGTCTGTATCAGCAAGAAAACTATGCACGGCAGAACGAATGATGCGGTTCTTAAGGGAAAGGTGCTGCAGCTGCAGCGGCTTTTCGATGATGCTCATGATTTCAAATTCTCTCCTATTCTCTACACATTTCTTTTGTTTCCTTCTATTATATTGTATGAGTCCAAAATAAAAATAAAATAAAAGGGCTGTCGTATGTCAACAGCCTTTTATAGCAAATTATACTCACTTATCGACGCGGCAGATATCTGCCCCGAGACCGACGAGTTTTTCGACGAGGTTGTCATAGCCGCGGTCAATATGATGGATGTAGCCGACCTGCGTCTCACCTTCGGCGACGAGACCAGCCAGCACCATCGCAGCGCCGGCACGCAGGTCCGTAGCCTTGACCTGGCAGCCATAGAGCTTTTCGACGCCTTCGACGATGGACGTACGGCCATCGATCTTGATTTTTGCGCCCATGCGTTTGAGCTCATCAACGTGCATGAAACGATTCTCAAAGACCGTCTCCGTCACGATGCCCGTACCCTCAGAAATGGCCATCATCGCCATGAACTGAGCCTGCATATCCGTCGGGAAGCCCGGATACGGCATCGTCTTGATGTCGACCGACTTCGTGCGGTGGTCGCACGTCACGCGGATGCCATTGACATCTTCTTCAATCGTCACGCCGGCTTCCTTGAGCTTGGCAATGACCGGTTTCAGATGCTCGCTGATGGCATTCTCGATGTAGACATCGCCGCGGGTCATCGCCGCAGCAACCATGTACGTACCGGCTTCGATGCGGTCCGGGATAATCGTGTAGTCGCGGCCCGTGAGCTTCGGCACGCCTTCAATCTTAATGACATTCGTGCCGGCACCGCGGATTTTCGCGCCCATGACATTGAGGTAGTTCGCAAGGTCCACGATTTCAGGCTCCTGCGCCGGATTCTCGAGCACCGTCTGTCCCTCGGCCATCGAAGCAGCCATGATGATGTTCTCCGTCGCTCCGACACTCGGGAAATCGAGATAAATCTTAGCGCCCTTGAGGCCTTCCGGAGCTGCGGCTTCAATGAAGCCGTGGCCGACGCGGATTTTCGCGCCGAGTGCCTCAAAGCCCTTGAGATGGAGGTCGATGGGACGCGTGCCGATAGCGCAGCCGCCCGGCAGGGAAATCTTGGCCTGTCCGCAGCGTGCGAGCAGCGGTCCCATAATCAGGAAAGATGCACGCATCTTGCGCACGAGGTCATATGGCGCTTCACAGCTGCCGATGACCGTGCTGTCCACCAAAAGCTGATGTTTTTCTTTATTGAATTCGGCCTTGACGCCAAGTTTCTGCAGGACTTCGGTAATCGTATGCACATCCTCAAGTGCCGGAACCTCATCGAGCAGACTCGGCGTGTCCTGTCCCAGAAGAGTCGCCGCGATAATCGGCAAAACCGCATTCTTCGCCCCGCTGATCTTGACGCGACCCTGCAGCCGGCGTCCGCCATGTATAACCAACTTTTCCATTTAAGTCCTTTTTCCTCCCATAGAAACGCAGCCCTTACGCCCGCTGCGTTTTAAGCATCATTTTCCAGTGTACCATCATATTCACCTGCTGACAATAGGGGGCGGTCACTTTCTCTCGACCTGCAGGGTTGTATGAATGACATTATCAATGATATAGTTTGTCGTAAATTTCGTTTCGCCCGTGTTCTCCTGCTTCTTATTGTCCAGCGAGAACGAGAACCTGCGCTGTTTCTGCGCCTCTTCCGCGGCTTTCTTCGCGGCGCGCAGTGCCTTGCGCTGCTGTGCCGGCGTCATCACGGCAGCCGAAGCCCCCGGCGCGATAATGATTTCATTATTGCGGCCCGTCCGTTTGAGGTTCTGCAGCTTATCTTTCGTCGTCGCCGTCTTGTCTTCCTGGGCAATGAGGTCAACACCCGTCTGCTGCAGGAGTTTGAGCTGCGTCGTCAGCGGCGTGACACCGCCGCCGCGGATATCCAGCGTCAGCGGACCTTCCGCAGCCGTCTGCGGCACGCGGTACGGAATCAGCAGTGTCTCTTTATCGCGGCGGTACGGCTTGATGGTCGTCGTGAACTTGACGAGGTCGCCCGGTTTTACCGTGCTCTTATCCGGCACAGCAGAAAGCAGGGTCGCCGTCTTGCGGCCATTGTCCATCTGGACATCGACCTGTACATCGACGATATCCGACTCCTGCTCCGTGTTGGAGCAGACGATGCTCATGGCCTGCATGAGCTCGCCCACAGCAATCTGGCCGACATCTGCTGTGTTGTAGAACATGTTGCTGCGTTCGAATTTGCCGCCATCGGCCGCATTCGTGCGAATCGTGAAATGGACATTGGCCGTGCTGCCGGCGAGCGTATCCGACGTCTTCGTCATGGCCGCATAGGCAATGCCGCCCGAGAGCTCAGGCAGAAAATCTTCATCATAGGCAATGCGGGCGCCGTAATCATCCGTACGGCCCAAGGTGTTATCCGTAATACGCACCTTGATGGGCACGACCGTCGGGAACTCGCCGATGGTGCCGGCGATGCCCGTCTCGCGGTCCTGATTGATGCGGCCGATGATGTTGCCGACTGTGGCAATCTTCATGCCGTTGCTCGTGCCGCTGATGGTGCCGACGACCTTGGCATCGGTCATAAAGTAGTTGACATTGCCGCGATGCAGGAACGGATGGCCAAAAGCAAGGATTTTCTTGCCATCGACGGCCGTCACCGTACCCGTTGCACCGACAGCAAAGTCACCGTAGACGATGGCCGCGCCAACGGCACTGCCCGGCTGCAGGCTGGCATTATAGAGCGTATTGCCCTCACCTTCCGAGCGGATGCCCATCGGCAGGAACGTGATATCCTCACCAAGCGGCACATGCTTCTGCAGGAAATCCATGCCCGGCTGGCCAAAACCAGCTAAGTACATGACTGACTTTGGCTCTTTCGTGGTCTTTGCGGGTTTTACCGCTGCCGCAGCAGCTTTGGCGGCACCGGCTTCTGCCTCGGCCTCAGCCTCATCCGAGACGACCTCTTCGGCCGCGTTCTTTACTTCATCTTTAGCCTCAGCCTTAGCTTCGTCCGTGGACTCGGCCTTAGCCTCTTTGGCATCTTTCACATCTTTAGTTTCATTTTCGGCACTGGCTGCCGTGTTCTCAGCTGCTTTTTCTTTGTCAGCTGCGGCTGCCTTGGCTTCTTCCTTTGCCTTAGCCTCGGCTGCAGCTGCTTCCTGCTGCTTCTTTTTGGTCTCTGACACGGTATCTTCCGCTTCATGGATGACATCCATCACGCGGTTGAAGATGGCATTGCCGTTCTGCTCCGCCTTTTTATTGTCTTCTTCTTTTGCCTTGGCCTCTTCCTTCTTGCGCTCCTCCGTGACCTTGTGGAGATTGACGGTCTTGAGGCGCGTCTTATTCTTATTGTCCGGCATGGACCAAAGCTTCACCATGTCCTCAATCGGTGTGATGAAGAACGTGTACGGCGTCATTTCCTTGATGCCGGCGGCGACAGCACCGACAAGGCGGCCATTGATGTAGACAGGACTGCCGCTCATGCCCTGCAGGATACCGCCGGTCTGTTCAATCACGGGGCCACGGGCGCGTGCCATGATCATGCGCGACGACCCTTTGCCATTGTCCATGTTGCCCACGATATCCACATCAAAGCTGCGGATTGCTCCTGTGCTGTCCACTACGGTATACGCCGTTCCGGTCATGCCCCCCTGGACATCCTGAAACGGCATTATGGGATCCATCGCCTGGGCCGGAACTGCGGCCGCTGCAAAGAACATCGCAGCCACACCAGCCGCAATGACCTTCTTCATGAATTTATGCAAGCGTATTCACCTCGTAAACGCAGAAATTAAAATCGGGAAAAAATACTACTAACATCCATTATAACATACTCGTCCAGCCCTGTGCTTCTTCTTATTCTGCAATTTCATTGATGCTCATTTACGCACCAGGACCAGAGCATCGCCCACGGCGCGTTCCTGTCCGTCGGACGGAGAATTCTGCACTTCGCCGTTGATGACAAGGTCCGAAGAACCGCCGCCATCAAGGTTCAGCACATCGCGTGCGCCAAACTTCACGAGCAGGCGTGCCCAGTCCGTCAGCGTCAGGCCAACACTGTGCGACTGGCGGCCATCAACAACAGCCAAGAGGTACTTGCCGTCCTTCGTGATGCCGACAGCGCTGCGCGGCGCACGGCCAATGCGGATATCGGCAGGGAATTCTTCTTCGTCAGCCGTGACATTGACGCGGCCATTTGCGACAAGGCGCGGACCAACACCGACGATAAAGTCGGCATCCTGCCAGCCATCGCCGAGGTCTTCCGTGATCTTCACAGGATCGCCGACTTCGACACCGCCGAGTTCGTCAGCCACCGTGCCATGCACGGAAATGACCACACCGTCGGCTGGAATCGGCGAATCGTTCTGGCGGATATCCGTGACGCGGCCGTTTCTGACCACATACTCGCGGCCGTATTCATTCGTGCCCGTCGTGCTGCCATAAGCGCGGTTGTAAATAACGAGGCTGTCAGCGCCGCGTTCGCAGTCCACGCCGCCGACGCTGACATTCACGCCGCCCATCGTTACCGTGCCGTTATACGAGATCTTGCCAAAAATCGGCGTGCCGTCTTTCTTGAGACCAAAGGCCGAACGCGTGCAGTACGTCGTGCCGACAATCTGGCCATTCATCTTCGTCACACCGATGAGGTCGCCATCCGGCGCAAAGTACGAACCGTTGATGCCGGCCACGCCGCCCGCGCGGGCAACGATGTCGCTGACAGCTTCACGTCCCGGGATTTTCCCTTTCGCGAGTACCGGCACGAGCTTATAACGTGCAGGGTCGGCCTCTAAAAGCCACGCTGAGATTTTGCCGTAATCATCCCAATACACGTAGGTATGTTCCACAAGGCCCGGGGCAATCTGCTGGACATAGTCCCCGTCAATGCCCGAAGATACGCTGCCTGCGCTGCTGTTTCTATCCTGCTTTGCCGACGCCGACGTATTTTTCGTACTGCCCGCATTCGTATTGACAGAAGCAGACGACGCGTTCTGCGCCGCATTTGCATAGCTGCCCGTGATTTCCGAGCTCGGCAGCACATCGACAAACAGGCGCGTCGGGTTCTTGAGCGTGCGCACCTGATACGAGAGGCCCGCCTTGAGCTTCATCGTGACAAGCAGATGATTCCCTTTTTTATTGTAGGAAATCGACGAAATGCGCGTGCCGTTTGCCGGCACAGCCTGAAAGCCCTGATACGACGTATTGGCGAGGTCAAGCGTCAGCGTGCGTCCATCGGCCGAAACCGACGTCGTGTACACCGGCATCGTCGTGAACTCATAAACAACGCGGTCATGCTCACTGCCGCTGTGGAAACGCATGGACGTGAGCCCTGCCGCCATGGCAAAGCTCTGCATGAGGAATACTGCAGCCGCAGCAAAGACAGCCGCGCGGCGGCATATCCTTCTGATATTCATCCCGAAACTTCCTTCCTAATATCTTTCTACATATACTGCATCAATAAGTGCGATAAAAAACTTCCCCGCAGGCAGAGCCCGTGGGGAAGAATGTCATTATTTCCCGATCTTGAGGTTCATGGCCTTGCCGTCAAACTTCGAGAACGTGTCGAGCGCTTTGCCGCAGCCAAGAGCTACGCACGAAAGCGGGTCGTCCGCGAGGGCCGTGGGGATGTCCGTCTCACGGCGGATGAGCTCATCGAGGCCAAAGAGCAGCGCGCCGCCGCCCGTCAGGATGATGCCGCGGTCCATGATATCAGCCGAAAGCTCCGGCGGCGTCTCCTCGAGAACTTTCTTGACGCATTCGACAATGCGCGATACCGAAGCGCCGATAGCCTCAGCCACCTGCTTCGTCGTAATCTGCACCGTCTTCGGCAGGCCTGTCAGGAGGTCGCGGCCGCGGATGTCGAGCGTCTCGTCGCGGGCCTCAGGATAAGCAGCGCCGACCTTGAACTTGATGTCCTCAGCCGTACGCTCACCAATCATAAGGTTGAACGCGCGTTTGACGTAGGCGATGATATCCGAATCGAATTTATCACCGGCAATGCGCAGCGACTCGCTGTTGACGATGCCGCCGAGACTGATGACAGCGATATCCGTCGTGCCGCCGCCGATATCGACAATCATCGAGCCACACGGCTCAACGATATCGAGGCCGGCACCGAGAGCTGCAGCCAGCGGCTCCTCGATGAGCTGCGTATGGCGGGCACCAGCCTGCTCAGCAGCTTCCTGCACAGCGCGCTGCTCGACCATCGTGCAGCCCGACGGGATGCAGATCATGATGCGCGGACGGAATACAAAGCTGCGGCCGACAACCTTTTCGATGAAGTGGCGCAGCATGCTCTCCGTGATGTCGTAGTCGGCGATGACGCCTTCACGCAGCGGACGAATCGCGACGATATTGCCCGGCGTACGGCCGATCATGCGGCGTGCTTCCTCGCCGATAGCCAGAACACGGTTTGTATCTTTATCAACAGCAACGACCGAAGGCTCGCGCAGAACAATGCCCTTGCCTTTCACATAGACCAGCACATTGGCCGTACCGAGGTCGATGCCGATATCCATTGACATACCAAACATTTTATTGAAATCCCCTTCCGAATGCAAAGAATAAAAGAACGCTATGATGTCTTCTGAAAAGATTATGACAGAGGCGGCTGAAAACCAGCGGGAAACTCATTAATGCCTTTTTGCCTGCCTTCTTTTCTACTGATATACTATATAATAATTTTCCTGCTTTTACAATGGGCAAAACAGGCGAAAAAACCATAAATCTGACCATTCAGCTCTTGCATGGCAATAATTTGCAAAGTTTCATGTTATTTGCGATAATTTACGCTAATTTTGTGAAAAATTTCTCTTTTACTTCTTTAAAAGACGCATTGACAACGCCGAAACAGGATGATACGATTAATTTGACTTAGGGAAATTTTATGTTCCTTTTACGATTTTACAGGGGGTTATCGAACAATGAACAACAGAAGAAAAATCGTCGTCATCGGCGCCAGCAACGTTGGCTCTGCCGTAGCTAACAAGATTGCCGACTTCCAGCTCGCAACGGAAGTTGCCCTGATTGACCTCAACGTTGACAAGGCATGGGGCGAGGCTGTTGACTCCAGCCACGCAACGAGCTGCGTCTACAGCACGAACATCAAGTTCCACCTCGGTGATTACGATGACTGCAAAGATGCAAACATCATCGTCATCACGGCCGGCCCGTCCATCCGCCCGGGTGAGACGCCGGATCGCCTGAAGCTCGCTGGCACGAACGCAAAGATCATGCAGTCCGTCTTCGGTGAAATCGTTAAGCGCACGAAGGAAGCTATGATCATCATGATCACGAACCCGCTCGATGTCGCTACGTATGTTGTTTCCACTCAGTTCGATTACCCGCGCAACCTCATCCTCGGCACGGGCACGATGCTCGAGACGTATCGTTTCCGCCGCATCCTCGCCGACAAGTACCAGGTAGACCCGAAGAACATCAACGGCTATGTTCTCGGCGAGCACGGCAACGCTGCTTTCGTTGCTTGGAGCACGACGGGCTGCGCAGGCTTCTCCCTCGACCACATGGACGAGTATTTCCACAAATCCGAGAAGCTCGACAAGAAAGCTGTTGAGCAGGAGCTCGTACAGGTTGCTTACGATGTCATCAACCGCAAGGGCTTCACGAACACGGGTATCGCTATGGCAGCCTGCCGCTTCATCAAGTCCGTTCTCTATGATGAGCACACGATTCTGCCGTGCTCCGCAGTTCTCGAAGGCGAATATGGCCTGAAGGACGTCGCTCTCTCCATTCCGCGCATGATCTGCGCTGATGGTATCATGCGTTCCTTCGAGATTCATCTCACGGATGACGAACTCGAGAAGATGCACGCAGCAGCTCAGAGCGTCCGCAGCGCTCTCGATGGTGCCGGCATCAAATAATCCCTGCACCAACAAAATATTAAGCGATGGCTCCATTGCCATCGCTTTTTTGCAGTAAAAAATAATGTAAATAATGTAAAAGTCATCTCGAAAGGAATTTTGTTTCATGAAAAAAGCAATTGCCATCCTGCTCATCGTCGTCGCCGCTTTCCTCGGCGCACTCCTCTACTTCCATTCCCATGACACGCGCACGGCTGACAGCCTGTCCGCCTATGCCCGCATCGAATTCACGGGCCTGCGCGGCTCTGACGGCACGGCCACGAGTGCCCATTTCACCGTCTGGGACACGCGCTACGACGGCTCCAAGGCCGACAGCAAAGTCATGCTCGTGACCGACGACAAAGAATGGCCGCTGATTGCCTCCGTCAAGCAGACGGATAAAGGTATGTTCCAGAAGGAAAACGAGATTTCCGTCTTCCTGCCGGCTGCCACGCTCGACGACATCAAGGCTGCCAAGACCGTCCGTTTCCGCTACACGTACAAGGACGGCCAGAAAATCGACCTGCCGCTCAATGACGCCGACCTCGCTTACTGGAAAGGCCAGATTGAGTAATTCACTTGCCTAAACGCAAAACACAAAGGGAGCATCTTCGCATGGAAGATGCTCCCTTTCTTTCTATTATATATCAGCCTTTATAGACACGCGGCACGCGCGGCGAGACGAGGCACGTAACTTCGTAATTGATGGTGTTGAGCCACTTCGCAGCCTCATCGGCCGTGATGTCATCATCGCCGAACAGCACCGCCGTATCGCCCTCTTTGATATCCGGCAGATCCGTGACATCGACCATGACCTGGTCCATGCAGACGCGGCCGGCAATCGGCGCGCGGCGGCCGCCGAACGACACGCTGCCGCCGTTGCCATAGGCGCGGATATAGCCATCGGCGTAGCCAATCGGCAGTGTCGCAATGCGGCTTTCGCGCTCCGCGATGAACTGACGGCCATAACCGATACTCTCGCCCTTATGCACCGTCTTGAGGAAGACGACCTTGGCGCAGAGCTTCATGACCGGCTTGAGGTCAATCGGATGCGTGACCTCGTCCGACGGCCACATGCCGTACTGGATGACGCCGGCACGCACCATGTCGTAATGAGCTTCCGGAATCTCAAGGATGGCAGCGGATTCGGCGATATGGCGAATCTTGAGCTCAACACCGGCCTTCTTGACTTCCGCGAGAGCCTGCTCGAATTTCTCGAGCTGTCCCTTCGTGTACGTCTTGTCTTTGCAGTCGGCCATGGCAAAATGCGAGAACATGCCCTCAATCTCGATGTTCGGCAGTTTTTTGACGGCAGCAGCCAACGCACCGATTTCCTCCGGACGGATGCCGATGCGGCCCATACCCGTCTCGACTTTCAGATGGACCTTGGCAATTTTATGCTGACGCACCGCTTCTTTGGAAATCGCCTCGGCGAGCGGCAGCTCACAGACGACCTGCGTGACATCGTAATCGACGATATCGCGGGCTTCATCCGGCAGCACCAGTCCCAAGAGCAGGATTGGCGTCGTAAAACCAGCCTCGCGCAGCTCAATGGCCTCGCCGAGCGTCGCCACGGCGAGATACGAAGCACCGGCTTCCACAGCCACGCGCGCCACGGCAAGAGCTCCATGGCCATACGCATCCGCTTTGACAACGGCGCAGAGCTTTGCACCGTTCTTTATGTTCTTCTTGATTTCTTCGTAATTATGTCTCAGAGCCTTGAGATCAATCTCGGCCCAGGCCGCACGATTTGGCATGACGATATCCCCTTTTCCTACAAATGACAAATTCCCTTATCAGTTTACTACAAGGCACTAAAAAGTCAAGCGATGCAGCCCTCATCAAAGAAAAAAGCCCCTGTCGAAGCAGAAGCTTTCTCCGTATGCATATAATAGAACGGGGTCATTCGAAAGGATAAGCAGAGTTCGCAAGCCATTGACTCCAAGAGGTGCTGTAGTCACTGGCATGGTTCTCCTGTACATACTGATAAAACTTGGCAATCATCCGGGCCTTTTCCTTGTAGTAATGATTTTTCCAGTCGTCCTGCTTGCTATTTCCCATATAGGCCACGTAATTATTGCCGAGCAGATACTGGCGCGAGAGGATATCGCCAAACAATACATCAGGATTTTTCATCATATCGTACATGGCAAGATAGGCCGTCGTGCGGCCCTGGCCGGCCTGACAGTGGAAGTGCAGCCAGGCATCTTTCGGCAGCGTGCGTACAAAATTGATAAAGGTATCGATATTATCGGGGTTCGGCCAGACATGGTCGGTCGCCGTGATGCGGAAATAGCGCAGGCCGTGGCGTTTGACAAGTTCTTCTTCACTCTGAACAGACGTGACTTTGACTTCTTCCGGCTCGGCCGGCATTTTATGCTTGTCGAGCTTCGACATGACGACCGTCCTGCCCTTGGCCTCTTTGAGTCGTTTTTTCTCATCGGCCAAAGCCATCGCCGGTGTCTTGCCGACATTGCCCCAGTCCCTGCGGCCGTACCAGCTCACGGCCGTGCCGTTGAAAAATCCATGTGACTCCTGCCGCAGGTCAACGATATAAATCGGGCCTTTGGCCTCTGCCTTGAGTACCGGGATCATCTTTTCGAATTCCTTCTCAGAAAATTCGGCACTGCCCGAAGCGTTGAGACTGGACAGCCCCTGCCGCGAAGGATTCGAATTGAAATCTTTGCCCGTTTTCCCAGCATTGACGTCCGTGCGGAAAGACGAATTCATCGTACGGAAATTGCGCGGCAGCTTGTCTTCGTTCGCTGCATCAATGCGCCAGATATAGCCGGCAAATTTTTGCGGATTTATTTTTGCCGACTTCTGCACCTGCGCTGCCGGCTGCGTTGAAGCAACGACCTCCGTCTGCTCTGCCTGAGCGGCAAGGGCCTGTCCGGCCAGCTGACTGCTGCCAAGAAGCACAGCGGCCATCATGGAATACATGACTTTTTTCCTGAGATTCATTGTAACACCTCCACTATCATATACACTGACCTTATTATACAGCTATTTCCTGTCAAAACCAATGAATGCCAGAATCGCCGCATCTGTACGGGCATAAAAAAAGGCCTCCGCCAAAGCGGAGGTCTTTTGTATGCGAGTAAGGTCTGCTAATCGAAGGATTAGAAGAAGAACTCAACGCGGCCGAAGAGCTTGGATGCATCTCTGTCGCCATCAACCGGAGCGAGGTCTTTACCCTTGAAGTACTTAGCCGTTGCAACAACGTTCTTGAAGAGCGTGTAGTTCGTGCCAACTTCCCAGCCCTTCTGATTGTAGCCAACACCATCCGTCGTCGGCATGATGGACGTGTAGCCAGCGAGCTTACGGTAAGCAACATAAGCGCCCCAGGTGCCCTTGTTTGCAGCCTCAGCACCCTTGTAGTTGTACTGTGCCTGCCAGGAGTTGTCGAAGTTGTCAGCTTCCGTGTTCTGAGCATATGCGCCCCAGAGCTTGCTGCTGCGATCGAACTGATAACCAGCCGTTACCGACCAGATGTTAGCATCGTCATCGCTCGTCTTGCCATAGTTGTAGGTTGCACCGAGCTCATCCTTGTTGAGGGCACGGAAAGCATCCGAATTCAAATGATAGTAGCCAGCACCTGCAAAGAACTTATTGTTGCCATAATCGAGGTTGATACCCTGGATATTAGCCGTATCAGTGTGCAGGGACGTATCAAATACATCATCAGCATAGCTTACAAGCGGCTGATCATCAAGATCCAGGCGACCAGCAAACAGCGTCGTCTTCAGCTTGTTGCCGAACTTGACCTGTGCGCCGGAGAACTCATCATCGAACAGCAGACCCGTCTCGTTCGTGTAGAGCTCCATCTTACCGAGCTTGACCTGGAAGTTATCATAATCACCCTGAGCCCATACACGCTTGAGGTCAACCTTATCCTCATCACCATTAGCAGCATCTTTATTCATCTGCGTAGCAGCATCGAGACGTGCATTTACATGCCAGTGATTGTTGACTTCAGCACTCGGCTCGAGACGGAACAGGAGATTGTCCTTGTTCTTCTTATCGTCAAAAGCCTTCGAGTCATGACGCGTGCTCGTGTACGTGTACTCAATCTTGCCGTTCCACTTTACATTGTCGGCATTGCGCTCGAGGTTGCTGACGCGGACACCGAGGTTGTTCAGTTCATCGGAGAACTCAGCAGCGAGTTTGTCGATGAGGGCCTTATCAGCAGCGGAGACATCGCTCTTAGCCATAGCCTTAGCGATCATCTGAGCCATCTCATAACGCGTGATGTTCTGGTTGCCACGGAACGTCGTGTCGCCATAGCCTTCGATGACGCCATCAGCTGCGAGCTGGGATACAGCGTCGTAAGCCCAATGGTCAGCCGGTACATCGGAGAACGGGTTTGCAGCAGCAAACGTCGTGGAAGCAGCGCCAACAACGAGAGCCGTCGTCAGAGCAGAAACGAGAGTCTTTTTCATAAAGAACTCCTCCTTCAAAAAATATAGAATTGAACGTTTTGTCCAAGTTCCATCAGAGGATTCCTCATGAGTGTCCATGTTTCCTCAGTCTCTTCCTTTGACTTCCCTTGAAACATGGTCATTATAGCATACGTATATCATAAAAGTCAAATTAGATGCTCCTGAAAACTATCTAAAACGCTCGCGAAGCCAGTCGCGCCAAGGCTTGGCATAGCCTGACGCATGGTTTTCCTGCACGTATTCGTAGAACATTGCGACCATCGCGGCCTTCTGGTTGTAGTAAGCCGCCTTCCAGTCACCGGGCTTTGGCTCCGCGACGCGGTGGGCGACGTAATTGTTGCCGAGAAGGTACTGGCGCGAGAGGATGGTGCCGAGCGAAAGATCCGGATTCTTCATCATGTCGTACATCGCCAGATAGGCCGTTGTACGCCCCTCGCCCGCCTGACAGTGGAAGTGGAGCCAGGCATCTTTCGGCAGGTTGCGCGTGAAGCGGATGAAGGCATCGATGTTCTCGGCGGAGGGCCAGACGTGGTCCGTCGCCGCGATGCGGAAGTAGCGCAGGCCGCGCGACTTGACGAGCTGTTCTTCTGTCAGGACGGACACCGCTCTGACCGTCACCGGGTCTACCGGTTTCTTGTCCTTGCCAAGCTTGGCCATCGTGACATCCTTGCCCCTGACAGCCTTGAGGCGCGACTTCTCATCGCACAGAGCAGCCTTCTTGCTCTTGCCGAGATTACCCCAGTCGCGCTCACCGTACCAGCTGACCGCCGTGCCGTTGATGAGGCCATGCGACTCTTGACGCAGGTCGACAATGTAGATGGGCCCCTTCGCCTGCTCCTTGAGCACCGGCACCATCTTGTCAAACTCCTTCACTGAGAACTCCGCACTGCCCGAAGCGTAGAGCGTCGCAAGCCCCTTGCGCGAAGGATTCGTCTCAAAGCCCTCGCCCGCCTTCTTCGGGTCAGCATCCGTGCGGTAGGCAGAGTTCGCCGTGCGGAAATTGCGCGGCAGCTCGTCCCGGTCCTTCGAGTCAATGCGCCAGACATAGCCCTTGTACTGCGCCGGATCTTCCTTAGCCAGCAGTGGATTTGCCGTCACAGACTGCGCGGATTGCACCGATGCCACAGGGTCCTTTGCTGCAAAAGCCGATTGCGGCAAGAATGCCCCGCCTAGCAAAGCCGCTGCTACCAGCGAGCACATTATCTTTTTGTTGAACACATGCATCAAAATCACTCCTCAATGATCTGAATCATAAAACACGCACTCTATTATAGCCCTTTTGTGCAAAAATACTACTGTTATGGCAAAATAAAAAACAGACCGGTCACTCTCCTATCAGGAGAATGACCGGCCTGTCTCTAAAGACCGTGCATCAGTGATGCGATCTTGTCATGCGGCTAGATCAGAAGAAGAACTGGACACGACCCCAGAGCGTATCAACGTCACGGTCGGAATCGATGCCTTTGCCGTTGAAGTACTTAGCCGTAGCGAGTACATTGCGGAACGGAGCGTAGTTCGCGCCAACTTCCCAGCCCTTTGCACCGACGACCTGTGCATCTTCCGTGCCGAAGATCGAAGTGTACGTGCCGAGGTAACGGTAAGCGGCATAAGCGCCCCAAGTGCCCTTGTTGGCTGCCTGTGCACCTTTGTAGTTGTAGATGACCTGCCAAGCCTTGTCGAGGTTGTCTGCCGTCGTGTTGTTGGCATAAGCGGCAAACAGGCTGTTCGTCTTATCGAACGTGTAGCCAAGGTTTGCGGACCAGATGTTGGCGTTATCCTCATCGTTCTTGCCGTTCGTATAAGCCTCGTCCTTATTGAAGGAATCCGTTACATTCTTAAAGCCATCGCTGTTCAGATGGTAGTAAGCAGCGCCGCCGGTCCACTTGCTGGCCGGGGATGCATACTGGAGCGTGATGCCCTGGATGTTAGCAGCATCATCGTTGAAAAGCGGATGTTCATGTTTCGGGTCCTTTTGTTCATCATAAACTTTATGATACAGGCCCTTATCATCGCTGACATCGAGACGGCCGGCATAGATCGTAGCCTTGAGATTGTTGCCGAACGTCACATTGGCACCGGACATCTCATTATCGAAGACGAGGCCCTGCTCCGGCGTATAGAAGCCGAATTTACCGAGCTGCGTCTGGAAGTTGCCGTAGATACCTTCTGCATAGACACGCTGCAGTTTGACATTGCCATCGTCGCCCTTGTCGTTAGTCAGATCCGTCGTGGCATCGAGACGTGCCTTTACATGCCAGTTGGCATTGACTTCAGCGGACGGCTCGAGACGGAACAGGAGCTTATCAGAGTTTTTACGATCTTTGACGCCGTTACCTTCACCATTAGCTGCGGCTTTTTCTTTGCGCAGGCTCTTATAGGTGTAACGTGCCTGGCCGTTCCACTTGACCATGTCGGCATTGCGCTCGAGGTTGCTGACGCGGACGCCGAGGTTGTTGAGCTCATCGGAGAACTCAGCGGCGAGTTTGTCGATCAGGGCCTTGTCGGCAGCGGAGACGTCCGTCTTGGCCATGGCCTTGGCGATCATCTGAGCCATCTCATAACGCGTGATGTTCTGGTTGCCACGGAACGTCGTGTCGCCATAGCCTTCGATGACGCCATCAGCTGCGAGCTGGGATACAGCGTCGTAAGCCCAATGGTCAGCCGGTACATCGGAGAACGGATTTGCAGCAGCGAACGTCGTGCTGGCTGCGCCGACGACGAGAGCCGTCGTCAGAGCGGATACGAGAGTCTTCTTCATGAGAAATTCCTCCTTCATGAAACACATGAATCTAAGAAGTCTTTTCTCAAAGTCGGACAGAAAATGGGCAAAGAGTTTCCGTGTTTCCTCTGCTTACCTCTTTTTCTGGCGTGCTTTGATTAAATCCAGTGTACCATACTCCACTCGTTCCCGCAATACATTTCATGAAGAATCTTCTAAAAATTAACAATATCATATAGAAAATCAAAGAAAGCATAACAAAAAAAGCAACATCTTTGAGTATTGCACGCATCAACAAAAAGAACAGCGGCCCCCAAAAGGGACCGCTGTTCTCGGTTCTGGTTCTATGATAATTTTTGAGAGAAGTGGGATTTTGTTTATCAGAAGTGGAATTCGACGCGGCCGAAGAGCTTCTCGGCATCTTTGCCGTTGTCGATGTTCTCGCCGTTGAAGTACTTGACACTTGCGACTGTGTTCTTAAAGAGCGTGTAGTTCGTGCCGACTTCCCAGCCCTTCGTGCCGGCCCAAGCGCCATCGTAGGACGGGTCAAAGGCTACATTCTGGCCGAGGTAACGATAAGCGGCGTAAGCACCCCAGGTACCTTTGTTGGCAGCCTGTGCCCCTTTGTAGTCGAGCTCTACCGTGCCGGCTTTCTTGTAATCATCGGCTTTCGTGTTCTCGGCATAAGCACCGCCGAGGGCAACGTTCTTGTCGAACGCATAGTGGAGATTTGCACTCCAGATATCGGCATTGTCCTCATCCTGCGTGGACTTGTAGCTCGTCCCCATCTGCGTAAACGTATCGCTGTTCAGATGATGGTAAGCAGCGCCGAGGCTGAGTTTGTCCTTGCCGTACTGCAGGCCAACACTCTGCATATTGGCCGTATCATCTTTTTTGTCAGCAGCGCTGTTGATGGAATCGTTGTTCGTATCGCCATTGAGATCGAAGCGGCCGGCCTGTACCGTGAGCTTGAGGTCTTTGCCGGTCGTGACAGCAGCACCGGAGATCTCATCATCAAAGAGCAGGTTGCTGTCGAGCTGCATCGGCAGTTTACCGATTTTGATGTTCGTGTCACCGTACTGGCCGTCAGCGTAGAGGCGCTGCAGCGTTACTTTTGTATCCTGCGAATCGCCATGGCTGCTGTTTTCATCAGAGCTGTCTTTGGCAAGGTCAGTGGACGCATCGAGGCGGGCATTGACATGCCAGTTGTTGTTGATTTCAGCCGATGGCTCGAGACGGAGCAGGAGCTCATCGTCGTTGCTCTTATCCTTCGTCTGGGATTTGTCGCGCGTGCTCGTATACGTGTAACGGGCCTCGCCGTTCCATTTTACCTTGTCCGAGTTGCGTTCAAGGTTGCTGACGCGCACGCCGAGGTTGTTGAGCTCATCGGAGAACTCGGCAGCGAGTTTGTCAATCAGGGCCTTATCGGCAGAAGAAACATCCGTCTTGGCCATGGCTTTGGCAACCATCTGAGCCATCTCGTAACGCGTGATGTTCTGGTTGCCCTTGAATGTCGTGTCGCCATAACCTTCGATGACACCGTCAGCAGCGAGTTGGGATACAGCGTCGTAGGCCCAATGGTCAGCCGGTACATCAGAGAACGGATTTGCTGCGGCAAACGTAGTAGATGCAGCGCCAACTACGAGCGCCGTCGTGAGTGCAGATACAAGAGTCTTTTTCATGATGAATTCCTCCCATCTTCCTTCTATGGCATCTCGCCGATATAGAAGGCATCCAGTCAGTCGAGGCAAGTGCCCCGCGCCGCCTTTGCGGCCATTGTCGGGAACGGGTGCGGAAGGATCACGAGTCTCCATGTTTCCTCTGACGTCCCTCGCCCTTTCCTTTTGACACCATCATTATATTACTTGACTAAGTCAATTACAATTACATGTCTATTAGAAATCCATTACACTTTACTTAGAGTAGTTTGCTCAATCAACTATCAATGTTATTGAGAATCCGCGCATGAAAAAAGCCCTCCGCTGGCATTTGCCAGTGGAAGGCTTTTTCTATAGATATGGGAGCAACCGAGGCTGCGTTATCAGAACCAGAAGTTCACGCGGCCGAAGAGCAGCTCCGCATCATTGTTGTTATCCAGCTGCTTGCCGTTGAAGTAGTAAGCGGCAGCCGTGACATTCGTGAACGGAACGTATTCCGTGCCGAACTCCCAGCCCTTGACGTTGTTGACGCCAGCGCTGAGGAACGTCTCATACGTCGGAGCGAAGGCGACGTTCCCACCCATGTAACGGTAAGCCGTGTAAGCACCCCAGGAGCCCTTGTTGGCCTTCTGAGCGCCCTTGTAGTTGAGCTGGATGTTGTGGGCCGTGCCGAAACGATCAGCCTTCTCGTTCTTGGCATAAGCGCCGTTGAGGTTCCAGTTCTTGTCGAACGTGTAACCAGCGCCGACGGACCAGATGTTGGCCTCATCCGTGTTTGCTTTGTAGCCCTTGTAGCTCTTTTCAACCTCATTGACATGCTTGAAGAGGTCGCTCTGGAAGTGACGATAAGCAGCGCCGCCGTAGAGCTTACCTGCCGTGCCATTCAGGCCAATACCCTGGTAGCTGGCAGCATCGTCACCATAAAGGAGATTATCCTTATCGTCTTTTGCTGCAGCCGCCTTGTAGATTGCCGACTGATTGATGGCATTGTTGAGGTTCCAGCGGCCAGCCTCAGCCGTAAGCTTGAGCTGATTGCCGAACGTGACCTGTGCGCCGGAGAACTGGTTATCGAGCAGCATGCCAGCCGTCTCCGTGGAGTAGAACGGCAGCTTGCCGAGCTTGACCTGGAAATTCTTGTAGTCGCCCTGTGCCCATACGCGTACGAGCTTGACCGTAGCGTCCGTATCCTTGTTCGGGTTCGTGAAGGCATCGATACGGGCCTTTACATGCCAGTTGTTGTTGACTTCAGCGCTCGGCTCGAGGCGGAAGTTCATCTGGTCCGTGTTGTGCTTATCTTTCGAGCCCTTCTCGTTCTCATAACGCTGGCTCCAGTAACGGTAACGAGCCTGTCCGTTCCACTTTACGTTATCGGCATTGCGCTCGAGGTTGCTGACACGAACACCGAGGTTGCCCAGCTCATCGGAGAACTCAGCAGCGAGTTTGTCGATAAGGGCCTTATCCGCAGCGGAGACATCGCTCTTTGCCATTGCTTTTGCGATCATCTGAGCCATCTCATAACGCGTGATGTTCTGGTTGCCACGGAACGTCGTGTCGCCATAACCTTCGATGACGCCATCAGCTGCGAGCTGGGATACAGCGTCATAGGCCCAATGGTCAGCTGGGACATCGGAGAACGGGTTGGCAGCAGCGAACGTCGTGCTGGCAGCGCCGACAACGAGGGCCGTCGTCAGTGCGGATACAAAAGTCTTTTTCATGAGAACTCCTCCTTCGATAGATAGAAATAATTTCGTTGACTCTGTCGCGAAGAAAGTGTCCATGAGTGTCCAAGTTTCCTCAGTTTTTTCTTCTGCAACCTGCGTCAAACTGGTTTCCATCTTAACACAAATATGGTATATTTACAAACTTCTGCTAATATGTTTCTATCTTAAAAATTTTCTGTATCCAATATACAAAAAGAAACCGTCCCCGAAGGAACGGTCTCCATATTTCGCTGTGAAGTTTTTCTCTGATGGAATCAGAAGAAGAAGCTTACGCGGCCAAAGAGGACTTTTGCATCTTTGTCGCTGCGAGCCAGCTGCTTGCCATCGAAGTAGCTGACAGCCGTGTAGACGTTATGGAACGGCGTGTAGTCAGCGCCGACTTCCCAGCCCTTCGTATTGTTGAGAGCCGTATCATACGTCGGAGCGAAGGCAACGTTTTCGCCGAGGTAGCGGTAAGCACCATAGAGGCCCCACGTACCAGCATTGACTCTGTCAGCGCCCTTATAGGACAGCTGGATGTTATGAGCCGTGTTGTAGTTGTCAGCTTCATCATTCTTAGCAAATGCACCTTCGAGGTTCCAGTTGCGGTCGAATCTGTAGCCAGCACCAACGGACCAGATATTAGCATCGTCGGATTTGGAAGAACTATTGTTGTACGAAGCCACTTTCGTGAAGGCATCGCTGCCAAAGTGACGGTAGCCAGCACCAAGGCTGAGCTTGTTCGGAGCATAGTTGAGCATGATGCCCTGATAGTTAGCAGCCGAATCTTTAGCAGCAGCTGCCGTGCTTACAGCGTAATCTGCATTGTCGAGGTCCCAACGGCCAGCTTCAAGCGTCGTCTTGAGGTCTTTGCCAAACGTTACCTGTGCACCGGAGAAGTCATCATCGAGAACGAGACCATTCGTCTCCGTGGAGAACAGCGCCTGTTTACCAAGCTTAACCTGGAAGTTCTTGTAGTCGCCCTGTGCATAAACACGTGCAAGTTTTACATCGCCCGTAGCACCCGTATCCTTGCTCGTGTTGATATCAGCATCGAGACGTGCCTTGACATGCCAATTCTGGTTGACTTCGGCCGTCGGCTCAAGACGGAGTTTCAGGCGATCCGTATTCTGCTTGTCTTTGCCAGCTTCATTGTGTACGCCGTCGCGGTCTTCAACGCGTTTGCTCCAATAACGATAACGAGCTTCGCCGTTCCATTTAACCATGTCAGCATTGCGCTCGAGGTTGCTGACGCGAACACCGAGGTTGTTCAGTTCATCGGAGAACTCAGCAGCGAGTTTGTCGATGAGGACCTTATCCGCAGCGGAGACATCGCTCTTAGCCATGGCCTTGGCGATCATCTGAGCCATCTCATAACGCGTAATGTTCTGGTTGCCGCGGAACGTCGTGTCGCCGTAGCCTTCGATGACGCCGTCAGCTGCGAGCTGGGATACAGCGTCATAGGCCCAGTGGTCAGCTGGAACATCAGAGAACGGATTGGCAGCAGCGAACGTCGTGCTGGCAGCGCCGACAACGAGAGCCGTCGTCAGTGCGGATACGAGAGTCTTTTTCATAAGAAACTCCTCCTTCGAAAAAATAGAAATTATTTATTTCGATGAAGCCAAAGAAAAAAGAACCGCATGAGTGTCCAAGTTTCCTCAGAATCCTTGACTCCCTTTGGTTCTCCATCGAACAGTAATGATTGTAACATAGGCCATAGGTGCTTGTAAACCATTACAGGTGTTTTTTAATCTCAGTACTGCGCTTTAAAGCTTGTTTAGTGCAGAGAAACAAACATCATGTTATAATGGATACAGGCAAAGCTGCGCTTATGCTTTTGTTTCATTTTTATGCGTAACAGCGCGGACCATTTTCTCGAATTTCGTGCGCGGCATCATGACGAGATGGCCGCAGCCCTGACATTTGAGGCGGAAATCCATGCCTGTACGCAGGATTTCCCATTCGCTTGAACCGCACGGATGCGCTTTTTTCATGCGCACGATGTCGCCGACTTCATAATGCTGTTTTTCCATCTGGAGGCCTCCCATGATAATTTCTGTTCTGCAAATGCCGGTTGCTTTTGCCCGGCCGGATGTCAATATCGAAACACTGCGGCGCATGGTCAAAACGGCCATGCGCGAGGATCCCGATGTGCTCGTGCTGCCCGAGCTCTGGCGTCTCGGCTTTTATCCGCGGCCGATTGCCGTGCACGCCGATGAAGACGGCGCCGAATCGCGCAGCGTCCTTGCCGAGCTTGCACGAACAAATCACGTCAACATCGTCGGCGGCACCGTCGCCAACAAGCGCGGCAGCAAGGTCTATAATACCTGCTACGTCTTCGACCGCACGGGCAAAGAAATTGCCTATTACGATAAGACGCATCTTTTTTCGCCGAGCGGTGAGAAAAAAGAGTTTGCCGCCGGCGACCATCTTGCCACGTTCCGGCTCGACGGTGTGCTCTGCGGCGTGGCCGTCTGCTACGATGTGCGTTTCCCGGAACTCATCCGCAAGCTCGCGCTCGAGGATATCACCGTGCTCTTCCTGCCCGCCGCCTGGCCCGCGAGCCGCGTCAATCACTGGCAGCTACTCACGCGCACACGCGCCATCGAAAATGAAATGTACGTCATCGCCGCCAACGAGGCCGGCACCGACGAACAGGGCAACCACCTCGCCGGCCATTCCGCCATCATCGACCCGTGGGGCGAGGCCATCGCCGAAGCCGGCGAATGCGAGACTATCCTCACCGCCCGCCTGCGCCCCGGCCTTCGCCAGCACATCCGCGAGACCATCAACGTCTTCGCCGACCGCCGGCCTGAACTATATACATGATGGCATATCCTATGATATAATGCAACAGTAGGTTGTGCATAAACGTAGGCGGTCAACTCATAAGCCCCGAAAGGGGTGTTGCCCATGAACAGATACGATTTCTTAACGTTTCTTGTTTTGTTATTGGCGATTATCGTTGCAATAAAGGCATGAGAAAAGCCGCCCACAGGTTTCCAGTCTTAGGCGGCTAATCTCATTAGTTTCTTAGTATTGGGGCTGTGACCGTTTACGGCACAGCCTTTCTTTTATTTCATTATATCACAGCAGAGCGGAAAATCAACATCAAACATTGAAGCGGAAGTTGACGACATCCCCATCCTGCATGACGTAATCCTTGCCCTCAACGCGGACCTGGCCTTTTTCACGCGCGGCAGCGACGCTGCCGGCAGCGATGAGGTCGTTATAGTTGACAATCTCGGCACGGATGAAGCCGCGCTCGAAGTCCGTATGGATTTTGCCCGCAGCTTTCGGGGCCGTCGTGCCTTTGACAATCGTCCAAGCGCGGCATTCGTCAGGACCAGCCGTCAGGAACGTCTGGAGGCCGAGCAGGTCAAACGCTGCTTTAATCAGGCGGTCAAGGCCGCTTTCCGTCTCACCGAGGTCTTCAAGGAAGGCTTTGGCCTCTTCTTCGTCGAGCTCAGCGATTTCCGACTCGACTTTCGCCGAGATGGCGACGACTTCGGCGCCTTCTTTGGCGGCGTATTCCTTGACCTGCTGCACGTACGGATTCTCATCATAAGCCGTGGCAACTTCGTCTTCAGCGACGTTCGTGACATAGAGCGTCGGCTTGAGCGTCAAAAGATTCATTTCCTTGATGAGCTCGAGGTCATCCTCGGAGAGGTCGACCTGACGGGCCGGCTTGCCCTCGTCGAGTGCGGCCTTGATGCGGCGCAGAACTTCGTCCTCGACCTTGGCTTCTTTGTTGCCGGATTTCGCGATTTTCGCGAGCTTCATGATGCGTTTCTCGACAATCTCGAGGTCGGCGAGGCAGAGCTCTGTCTGGATGATGTCGATGTCGCGCAACGGGTCGATGCTGCCTTCGACATGCGTGATGTTCGGGTCGACAAAGCAGCGCACGACATGGGCTACAGCATCAACCTGACGGATGTGCTCAAGGAACTTGTTGCCAAGGCCCTCACCCTTCGACGCGCCCTTGACGAGGCCGGCGATATCGACAAAACGCACAGAAGCCGGCGTCGTCTTCTTGGAATTGTAGAGTTCATGCAGGACCTTGAGGCGCGGGTCTGGCACCGCGACAACGCCGACATTCGGCTCAATCGTGCAGAACGGGAAATTGGCCGCTTCAGCGCCGGCCTTCGTGATGGCATTGAAAAGCGTGCTCTTGCCGACATTCGGCAGACCGACAATACCAACTTCTAAGTTACTCAATGAAATTACTCCTTCTTTATCTTATATATTACAGGGTACCGAAAATCCTGTCGCCGGCATCGCCGAGCCCTGGTACGATATAGCCTTTATCGTTGAGCTTCTCGTCTACCGCAGCGACGTAAAGCGGGACATCCGGATGTTCCTTGTTGATGACGCGGATGCCCTCAGGGGCTGCAACGAGGCACATGAGGATGATGTGCTTCGCGCCCTTTTCCTTGAGCAGCGAGAGGGCTGCCGACGAGCTGCCGCCCGTGGCGAGCATCGGGTCGACGACAATCAGCGTGCGTTCAGCGACATCGCCCGGCAGTTTGCAGTAATATTCGACCGGCTTCAGCGTCTTCGGGTCGCGGTACATGCCGACATGGCCGACGCGGGCCGCCGGAATCATGTTGACGACGCCATTGAGCATGCCAAGACCGGCACGCAGAATGGGGACAACGCCGACTTTCTTGCCGGCGAGCATCTTTTCCTTGCACTTGCAGATTGGCGTCTCAATCTCAACTTCCTTAAGCGGGAAATCACGCGTGATTTCATAAGCCATGAGCATCGAGATTTCTTCGAGCAGTTCGCGGAAATCCTTCGTACCCGTCTCTTTCATGCGCATAATCGTGAGCTTATGCTGAATCAGCGGATGGTCGATGACATGGACGTTTAGTTCTTCAGACATGAGATACGCTCCTTCCTCATTTCTATCCTACATCTCTTACTTATATCATATTATTTTGCACATGATACAGCCCCGCACGGGCGGGGCCATATACATCTCAGATTTATTTTTCTTATTCGTAAAGAGGATATTTTTTGCAGAGAGCAGCGACGCGGCGGCGGGCCTCTTCTTTATGCTCCTCGTTCGTAATGTCGTTGAGGACGAGGGCGATGATGTTGCCAACTTCGCGCATGTCGTCTTCCTTGAAGCCGCGCGTCGTCAGGGCCGGGCTGCCGAGGCGGATGCCGCTCGTGACGAACGGGGAACGCGGCTCAAACGGAATCGTATTGCGGTTCGACGTGATGTTGACTTCATCGAGGACCGTCTGGGCCTCTTTGCCCGTAATGCCTTTGCTCGTGAGGTCGACGAGCATCAGATGCGTATCCGTGCCGCCCGAGACGATGCGGAAGCCGTCAGCCTGCAGCGTTTCGGCAAGAGCCTGTGCGTTCTTGATAATCTGCTTGGCGTATTCCTTGAACTCCGGACGCAGGGCCTCGCCGAGGGCCACGGCCTTTGCGGCGATGACGTGCATCAAAGGACCGCCCTGTACGCCAGGGAACACAGCCTTGTTGAACTGTTTGCCGAATTCCGCATCTTTGCAGAGAATCATGCCACCGCGCGGGCCGCGCAGCGTCTTATGCGTCGTCGTCGTAACGACATCGGCATACGGCACTGGGCTCGGATGCAGGCCAGCTGCGACGAGGCCGGCGATATGTGCGATATCGACCATGAGATACGCGCCGACTTTATGGGCAATATCTGCGAGGCGCGGAAAATCAATGATGCGCGCATAGGCAGAAGCACCGGCGACGATGAGCTTCGGTCTGCATTCCTCGGCCTTTTTCTCAAGGGCATCGTAGTCAATGCGCTCCGTCTCTTTATCAACGCCGTACGGCACAATCTTGAAGTATTTGCCGCTCATGTTGACGGGGCTGCCATGCGTCAGATGGCCGCCGTCCGTGAGGTTCATGCCCATGACCGTATCCCCCGGCGTCAAGAGGGCAAAGAAGACTGCCATGTTGGCCTGAGCACCGGAATGCGGCTGGACATTGGCATATTCTGCACCGAAGAGCTTCTTGGCACGGTCGATAGCCAGCTGCTCGACGATGTCGACGTACTCGCAGCCGCCGTAATAGCGCTTGCCAGGATAGCCTTCTGCGTATTTATTCGTCAGCACGCTGCCCTGTGCTTCCATCACAGCTTTGGAAACGATATTCTCCGAAGCGATGAGTTCCAGCTTCGTGCGCTGGCGGTTGAGCTCAAGGTCAATGGCCTTGGCGACTTCCGGGTCAGAATGTTTCAGGGTATCCATCAGGCTCATGGGTGTTCCTCCTCTATACAAGAAAAATACAATCAGTATGCGCTGAGCTTATTTCTGCTCTAAAGCCATGATTTTATTGACGCGGCGCTCATGACGGCCGCCTTCGAACGTGCTCTCGACGAAAGCACGGACGATTTCGCCGGCAGGGCCAAAGCCTAAGACGCGGCCACCCATGGCGAGGACATTGGCATTGTTATGCTGGCGTGCTTTCTTTGCCGAGTAAACATCGTTGCAGAGGGCGCAGCGGATGCCCTTAATCTTATTGGCGGCAATCGAGATGCCGATGCCCGTGCCGCAGAGCACGATGCCAAAATCAGCAGCACCGCTCGTGACGTCTGCGCAGACCTTCTCCGCAATATCCGGATAGTCCACCGACTCCGTGCCGAATGTGCCGACATCCGTAACCTTGATATCCTCGTATTCTTTCAGGACCATCTTGACTTCATCTTTGAGGGCCACTGCACCGTGGTCACTGCCAATCGTAATTTTCATGGATCCTCCACCTTTCTATCATACTCTTCTTTATTTTATCACATGCGCACGAAAAAAAATACCGCAAAGCTTCTCAAGCCGTGAACGTACCCCCGCCTATAGAGGCGGG